>Ga0213876_10000426_pt1 | contig 34932 bp, 37 predicted proteins | sample BarmaccomBMRX_R9_FD_160113 | JGI IMG/M metagenome (GOLD analysis project Ga0213876, IMG submission 160113) | Root-associated microbial communities from Barbacenia macrantha in rupestrian grasslands, the National Park of Serra do Cipo, Brazil - RX_R9 | ecosystem: Host-associated > Plants > Roots... | reverse complement strand
GGCCTGGCGCTTTGCGCTGGCCAGCGCGGTGTCCACGCAGTCGCCCGCTATCTTCTCCTCCAGGATCGGCGAACGCCCCGGAGCGTAACCCCGGCAGTGAAATTCGACGTTGAACATCGAACGCCTCTTTGCCTGACGTGATAGGGCGCCCCGAGGCTGGGCCATTTTGCGTCGCCCGTAAAGCGAAACGATTTGACGCGGGGAGCGCGACTCGCTCTCGCGCGTCCCGGTCGCCGGCAAGGCTCGGAGCGGCCCAGGCCCAGAACGGTGGTCGGCAGGCGGACGCGTCGAGGGCGGTGGCGGTCTGCAATTCGCTCAGGTCGGCTCGGACTGGGCCAGACCCGCCAGCAGCGCCCGGAGCTCGCTCGCCAGATGGTCGAACATGGCGCGGATGTGGGGGCTGCTGCGCGCGTCCTCGTGCATGACCACCCACACTCTGACGACGATCTGGTGCTGGTCGACCAGCACCGGCGTCAGCTCGGCGGCGTAGCGCCGCGCCACGGCGTCCGGCGCCCGGCCGATCCCGATCCCGCCCCGGATGGCGGCCAGCTGGGCGATCGGATTGTCCGAGCGGAAGCCGAAGTCCTCTCGGGAAAGGGGATCGGGAAGCTCGCGCAGCACCCGGATCGCCGCGCCGCCGCGGTCGAAGCCCACCAGCGTGTGCGCCCGCAGGTCGGCGACGGTGCGGGGCGTTCCGTACTGCTGCAGATAGGCCGGGTGCGCGTAGAGCCCGAAGCGGATCTCGCCCACCGGAGCGGCGAACAGCGCCTCCTGTTCGGGCCGGACCACCCGCACCGCGATGTCCGCCTCCCGCTGCAGGAGGTTCTCGGTGACGTTGGTGGCCGCAAGCTCGATCGCCACGCGCGGATGCCGGGCACGGAACGTCGCCAGGATGGGCGGCAGCGCCTCGACCGCCAGCATGTCGGGGGCGGTGATGCGCACCGTCCCGCGCACCTCGGCCACGCTGGCGTGGGCGGCGCGCACGAAGGCGTCGGCCGCCGAGGCGACGGCCTGGGCGTGCGGACGCAGCTCCAGCGCCGCGTCGGTAGGGACAAGTCCCCGCTGCGAGCGGGTGAACAGCGCCACCCCGAGCGAGGCCTCCAGTTCGGCGATGTGCCGCCCTAGGGTCGGCTGGGTGAGGTTCAGCGCCCGGGCGGCGCGCGAGAGACTGCCCTCGTGCACGACCGCCAGAAACGATCGGCACAGGTCCCAGCTCAGGTGGGCGCTAGTCATTCGTTTTCGTATAGCATCTCAAGAACATTTGGCGATTTATGTTCAGCCGACCGTGGGCATTTCTCCGCCGTCAACAGGAGGCGGTTTTCCATGAACGCGATCATAGCGCCACGGGCGGTCGAGGCGGGTGAAAAGGCGGCGGTGGTGGTCATCGGCGCAGGGCAGGCCGGGCTCTCGGTCGGCTATCATCTGGCCAGGCTCGGGGTCCCCTTCGTCATCCTCGACGCCGGCGCCAGGGTCGGCGACTCCTGGCGCCACCGCTGGGATTCCTTGCGCCTCTTCTCGCCCGCCCAGTTCGACGGGCTGGACGGCATGGCGCACCCGGCCCCCAGCGGCGCGTTCCCGAGCAAGGATCAGATGGCCGACTACCTCGCCGCCTACGCGCGGCGCTTCGCCCTGCCGGTCCGCAGCGGCGTCACGGTCGACGGCCTTTGGAGAGAAGGCGGCCGCTACCTGGTGAGCGCGGGCGAGCGGCTGTGGGAAGCCGACCAGGTGGTCGTGGCGATGTCCAACTACCAGCAGCCGCGGATCCCCGCCTTCGCCAGCGATCTGGATCCGCAGATCCGGCAGATCCATTCCAGGGACTATCGCAATCCAGCCCAGCTCGAGGACGGGCCGGCGCTGGTGGTCGGGGCCGGCAATTCGGGCGCGGAAATCGCCCTGGAGCTGGCGAAGACCCGGACCACCTGGCTCGCGGGCCGCGATGTGGGTCAGGTCCCCTTCCGCATCGAAAGCTTCCTTGGGCGCCATCTGCTGGTGCGCCTGGTGTTCCGTCTGGTGTTCCACCGGCTTCTGACGCTCGACACCCCGATCGGGCGCAAGGCGCGCGCGGCGCACGCGGCCGCGCCCCTGATCCGCACCCGGTGGCGCGACCTCCTCGAGGCCGGCGTGGAGCGAGGGCCGAAGATGTCGGGCGTGCGCGATGGGCGCCCGGTGCTGGAGGACGGGCGCGAGCCGGAGGTGGCCAACATCGTCTGGTGCACCGGATTTCGCCCGGGCTTCGCCTGGATAAGGCTTCCGGTGTTCGGGCCGGCGGGCGAGCCGCTGCACGAGCGGGGCGTGGCCAAGGGCCAGCCGGGCCTCTATTTCCTGGGCCTCGATTTCCTCTACGCCATGTCCTCGACCATGATCCACGGCGTCGGGCGCGACGCCAGGCGCCTGGCCGAGATCATCGCCGGGCGGCTCTCGTCGCAGGACGCCCCGGGCCGCGCCGCACCGGACCGTACGGGCGCCTACGACGCCCCGGCCACGATCGGGGCGCGCGCTTCGAGCGCGTGAGCGGCCCTGCTACGGCGCCCGGGCCTTCCCCTACGGCGTGTTGGCCGGCACCTTGTCGTACCAGCCCGCGCCGCCGGGCATCAGGTGCACGAACTCGCTGTAGTGGCCGAGCGCGGGGCGGGTGTCGGCGTAGATCGCCGCCAGCACCCCGGGCGCCTCGGTGTCCAAGTCGATGGAGAGCGAGCGGGCCTTGCACCAGGCCCGCACCCGGTCGAGGTCCTGCGGATCGTCGAGCATGTAGCCCAGATGGTGCAGGGTGATCTCGGCCGGATCGTCGCTCACCCGGTCCCCGTACATGCTGGGGATGGCGGGATCGACCTCCATGATCTCCAGCATCATGGGCCCGGCGTAGCCCTTGCCCACGCGCCGGACCGCGCTGCCGGGCCGTCTCTGCTCCTCGATCACGAAGTTCTTCAGGCCCTGGCGCTCGCCCAGCCGCTGCAGCGCCAGGCTCAGGTCGCCGGTCACGTATCCCAGTTGATAGGGACGTCCGAACATCGTCTTCCTCCTCCCAGTCTCAACGCCTGTCGGCTCTCAAAGCGCCGACCAGCCGCCGTCGATGGCGATGTTCTGGCCGCTGATGTAGGTCGCCGACGGGCCGGCCAGGAACACGGCCATGCGCGCCACCTCGTGGACCGGACCGTAGCCGAAGGGGACGCGCGCCGGGTCGCGGCCGGGGCCGTCGCCCTGCACCGCCCCATCGATCTTGGCCGCGTTGCCGGGGATGGGCCCGGGCAGGATCGCGTTCGCCCGCACGCCGTGCTTGCAGAAGTCGAAGGCGATGTTGCGCATCAGGGCGTTGAGGCCGGCTTTCGAGGGGCCGTAGGCCTCGTTGCCGCTCAGCACCCCGTGCAGCGAGCCGATGGTGCTGAGGGCCAGGATCCGCCCGCCGCGCCCGCTCGCCACCATCATCTTCAGCGCCTCGCGGCAGCACAGGAAGGCGCCGCGCAGGTTGATGTCGTGCATCTGGTCCCACTGGGCGGCGGTCATCTCCAGGAACGGGCAGCCGCCCTGCCGCATCGCCCCGTTGAACAGGATGTCGAGGTCGCCGACCTTGGTCTTGATGGCGGCGAACGCCGCCAGCACCGAGGCCTCGTCGGTGACGTCCAGCAGCAGCGGCAGCGCTGCTCCGCCCGCCGCCTCGATGGCGCCGGCGACCCGCTCGGCCTCGGCGAGCTCGTGATGGCCCACGACCACCTTGGCGCCGGCCTGCGCCAGGCCCACCGCCACCGGCTCGGCGAGCCCGGTCCCGGCCCCGGTCACCAGGGCGTTCAGGCCCTTCAGGCCGAACCACTCTTCGAACATTCCTTCACGGTCCATGCGTTTCGTCCCCGCGGTCTTTGAAGCATCGGCGTCGCCTCCCGCCACCCCCTTGCGGGACCGGCGCGAGATCGAAATGAGGCCTGGATGAAGGCCCTGCGCTCACCTTAGGCTCTGGCCGGCGATCTGACGACTGGCTGGCGGCGCGGCGGGAAGCGATGAAGATCCGGAGCATTTCGCACGTGGCGATCGGGGTCAGCGACATGGCCAGGTCCCTGGCGTTCTATCGGGGCGTCCTCGGCCTGAAGGTGATGCTGGACGATCCGAACGAGAACCCCGGCGGGGTCTACAGCCGGTTCGGCGACGGCTCGCAGGTGGGCCGCCACGGGGTCTACCTGCGCTGGGAGGAAGGCCCGCACGCGACCACCATCGTGCTCTCGCAGGACCGCCCGCACGCCGGACGGCCGGTGAAGCTCAACGAGGTGGGCATCCATCACTTCTCGTTCTGGGTCGACGACCTGGAGGAGACCGTCCGCCGGGCGCGCGAAGCGGGCTTCCGCATCATGCGCGAGCCCGAGGAATTCGACACCATCACCTACGGCGAGCCCCCCGGCGGCAAGGTGCTGACCACCTTGCTCAAGGACCCGGACGGGGTGGTGGTGCAACTGGACCAGCGGGTGTGAAGAGGCGACGCAGGGCCAGGCGGCCGTCCGGCTCTCGGTTCCCGCCTTGGTTCCGTGCCAGTCGGACTGGATGTGCCAGTCGGCGCCGACGATGCCGAGGTCGTGGCTGGCGAAGGTGACGGACGTCCCGCTCCCGGCGGCGCTCCACCAGACCACATCACCGCTGTCGTTGCGCCACAGGATGTCGGCCTTGCCGTCGCCGTTGAAGTCGGCGGTCTCCTGGACGTGCCAGGCGGCGCCGACGATGCCGAGATCCTCGTTCATGAACCCGCCGGCGCCGTTGCCGGCCCACAGCTGGAGGTCATTGCTGCCGGTGTTGCGCCACAGCAGGTCGGCCTTGCCGTTGGCGCTGAAGTCCGCAACGCCCTGAAGCTGCCAGGCGCTGGGGACGATGCCGAAGTCGAAGGTCCCGAAGCCGACCGGTCCGGCGCCGGGGTTCGACACCCAGATCTGAACGTCGTTGCTGCCGGTGTTGCGCCAGACCAGGCCCTCCTTGCCATCGTTGTTGAAGACCCCGTCGCCGATGATCTGCCACTGGGTGGGGACCACCCCGAGGTCGGTGTTGGCGAAGATCACGTTGGCGTTGGCGGCGTGGCCGCTCCAGAGCTGCATGTCGCCGGTCGCGCTGTTGCGCCAGAGGATCTGATCGGGAGCGTCGCCGTTGAAGTCGCCGGTCGCGGCGATCTGCCAGGTCGAGGGCGCCGCGCCGAGGTCTTCGCCGGCGAAGCCAAGCGTCGTGGCGTTGGGGGCCGAGTTCCAGAGCAGGACATCGTTGGTGCTGGTGTTGCGCCACAGGATGTCGGCCCGGCCGTCGCCGTTGAAGTCGGCGATCTGCTGCACCTGCCAGGCGGTGGAGACGAGGCCGAAGTCCTGATTCGTCTGAAGCGGTCCGCTCCCTGCCCCGGAGCCCCACAGGTTGAGGTCGCCGTTGTCGTTGCGCCACAGGATGTCGCTGGCCCCGACCCCGTGATAGTCGCCCACCGGGTGGGCCAGGGCATGGAACCCGAGCGCCTCCATCTGCAGGATGTCGAGCGGGGTCAGGAACTGCAGCGTGCTCGAGGTGTAGAACTCGTTGAAGGATTCGTTGGGCGTCCTGCCGTTGTTGAGGAAGTCGCTCGGGTCCGAATTGACGCCGTAGTCGGCGATGTCGGTCCGCCCGCCGTCCAGGGAGAAATAGGCGGCCGCGTCCGGGGTCGGTCCGTTGTCGAACAGCAGCGTTCCCTGCCCGGTGTAGCGGAACAGATCGAAGATGTCGGGCGTCGACCCGTAGGGCACGCGCCCCAACGCGTGAGCCAGCTCGTGCAACGCGCCTTGAATCAGGTCGCCGACCGGAATGTCGGTCGCAAACCCGACGGCGCCGTCCAGGGCGGTCGCGTTCGGGTTCATGAGCCCCAACGCCTTCTCCTCGGCGCTCCAGACGACGACGGTGGTCTGGCCCTGGACCGACGAGCCGCCGGGCAGGAGGCTGAGCCCGGACTGCACCGCGCCCGCAAGCTCCTGCTGCAGGTAAGGGAGCAAGCTCCCGTAGGTGTACCCGCCGCCGCTGGATGGCCCGCCCTCGGCGGCGCCGCCGGTCACCGGGCTGCCCTGAATCTCGCCGTACCCGACGCTGATGTTGACCATGATGTTGTCGGTGAAGGCGGCGTCGAGGATGTTGGCCGCCGCCTGGATCGCGTCCCGGAAGCCTTGCGGCGCGCCTTGCGCCGCCGAGTCGAAGATCAGGTTGATCTGCACCAAAGCCCCCTGTGCTGATCGTCGCCGCGGAGCTTACATGGCTATGCCGAGGTTTGCGGCAAGTCGCAACCGTGGCGCGCAGGCGGATTGGCGCCCGGCGTGACGTTCGACCAGATGCGCAGATCTTGATGAATGAAGTGTTCGACCGAGGAGTTTGTGTCCGGTGGCCGTCTTCGAGCCGAGAGGCCGAAAGCCGGCGAAGCGGATACCCCGCCGACACGGCGGGGCGCCCCCTACCGCACGATCACCTCGACCCGGCGGTTGGCCGGTTCGCTCACCCCCGGGCCGGTCTTGACCTTGAGCTCGCGCTGGCCGCGGCCGGTGACCTTGGCGCTCCCCACGGGCAGGCCGTCGGCCACCAGGGCCGAGCGGACCTCGACGGCGCGGTCGAGGGAGAGCCTGTCGTTGCTGGCCGGATCGCCGGTGGTGTCGGTGTGGCCGGTGATCTGGACCTCGGAGGTGGGGCCGATGGCCCGGCGCAGGGCCTCCAGGGTGGGAAGCGAGTCGGGGGCGAGCTCAGTCGTGCCCTCCACGAAATAGAGGGTGAACACCTGCGGCGGGGCCGGCATCGCCGCCAGCAGCGCGCCGTAGTCGGCCTTCAGCGGCCGCGCCCTGACGCCCCCGCCGCCCCTGAGGCGCGCCTCGGTGTTGGCCTCGGCGAGCTGGCCGCGCTCGGCGCCGGTGGCCGGATCCAGCACCGCCACCGCGCCGGCTGGGGCGCCGCCCTCCCCGTCCAGCAGCGCCACCTGCGGGCCCGCGCACCCCGCCAGCGCCGCCGCGAGCGCCGCCGCCCCGAGCGCCCTCGCCCCGAGCGCCCTCGCCCCAAGCGTCAGGCGGGCGAGGGTCGCCGCGCCCCTCACGGGACCTTCACCACGAAGCGGGTGCCGCGCGCGGCGAGCACCGCGGTGGGCGTGCGCACCCGCATGGCGTCCTTGTTCTCCTTGGCGATCTGGCCGGAGACGACGGCGAGCGCGCCGCGGTTGAGAGTGGTGAGCGACTTGCCCACGTGGGTGGTGTCGTCGAACTCGAACTGGCTGAGCTCCAAGGTGGTGTTCGGGCCCACCGCGAAGCGGGCGTTGTCGACGAAGGTCACGCCGATCCGGCCGTCGGCCCCGGTTTTCAGCACGTCGCCTACCTGGAGGGCCTGGCCGGGCGCGGCGCGCGTCACCGCCTTGCCGCGCACCACCGAAGCGGCGCCGGTCGCCGACTTGATGCGCCCGATATCGGCGCCGGCCGCGGCGGCGGCGGTCGACACCAGCGCCGCCATCAGCAATCCTGCGAAGATCGTCCTCACCATCCGCCACCCCATCGAAGGGCCAAGCCATAGCCCAGTTCGGCGCCAGACCGGAAGCTGCGGCCGGCGCGCGGCTCGTCGCCGACGCCGCCGCGGTCTCGCGCGCGCTGGCCCTGGCCGCCGGCTTCGCCGCCCGCGCCGCCCTGGAGCCGGCCGCCGCGGCGCGCCTGGCGGTGGTGGTGGAGGAGTGGGTCGCCAACGTGGTGGAGCACGGGGGGCCGCAGGGGGAAGCGCGGATCGTGCTTCGCCTCACCTGCGGCGGCGAGGTGGTGCGCCTGGCGGTCAGCGACGCGGGCCGCCCTTTCGACCCGCGCGCCGCCGCCTTCGAAGGCCCCAACCACGAGCGGGGCGGCGGCGCGGGCCTGGCCCTCATCGCCAGCTTCGCCCGCATCACCGCCTACGCCCGCCGCGCCGGCCGCAACCGCCTGGTGCTGGAGCTGCCGCTGGCCTGAGCTCGGCGCCCATCCCATCCGCTGGCCAACTTCGGACTCGGGAGCCTAGTGTGGTTTACGGATCAGAAGTTCGCCCCATTGTGGCGGCGGGCGCTGTGGCGAACTTCTGATCCGTAAATCACACTGGAAACATATAGTCCGCCAATCGAGCGAACTTCAAATTCACCGCACTAGAACGGCTTGTCGCCCTCCACGTCCACCCGGAAGCCCGAGCGGGTCTCCGGGTAGTAGTCGAAGATGGCGCGGTGCTGGGTGCAGCGGTTGTCCCAGAAGGCCACGGAGTGCGGGCGCCAGCGGAAGCGGACGTGGAAGGCGGGGTCCAGCATGTGCTGGTAGAGGAACGAGAGGATCGCCTCGCTTTCCTTGCGCCGCATGCCGGCGATCTTGGTGGTGAAGGTCGGGTTGACGTAGACGCCCTTGCGCCCGGTGACGGGGTGCGTGCGGATCACCGGATGGATGGCGCTCGGGTAGTCCTTTTCGAGGTCGGGGCGCGCCCGGCGGTAGGCCTGGCCCCCGTCGTGCGCCGCGGATAGCCCCCCGAGGATAGCCTGCATCGCCGGCGAGAGGGCCTCGTAGGCCGCGTACATGCTGGCGAAGACGGTGTCGCCGCCGCTCTGCGGCACGGTGTGCATGTAGAGGATGCTTCCCATGGGCGGGGCGCGATTGCAGCTGGAGTCCGAATGCCAGCCCTCGGTGTTGACGTGCCTGGTGGTCTCGTCGGCGTGGATGGTGATGACCTCGGGAAAGTCCTCGAGGCCGTCGCGGCCCGTATGCAGCGCCAGGTTACCGAAGGCGCGGCCGAGCGCCACCTGCTGGGCGGGAGAGAGCGGCTGGTCGCGGAAGAAGATGACGAGATGGGCGTGGAGCGCGTCCTTGATCTCCTCGACCGCCGCGGCGCTCAGCGGCTTGCCGAGATCGGCCCCGGACACCTCCGCCCCGATCCGCTTGCTGAGCGGCGCCACCTCGATGATCTGGTAACCCATCGTCCTCCCGCCGCCTGAGGAGCGGGCCAACGAGGTCTCGCCCGCGAGCGCCACGCTCCGGCCCCGATAGTCCGCCCGCGCGGCCCCCGTGGCAACGGGCGCGGCTAGTCCCCCCCGCCCTCGCGCGCGTCGCAGGCGTCGAGCGCGCGGGCGATCTCCTCGTTGCGGGGGCGCACCAACGGGCGGATGCGCACGTCGGTGACGATCATGAAGTCGCCCGCGTCGAGGCCCTTGAACGCCGCCTGGGCGGTCTGGCGGGGCGTGCGCCCCCCGGCCATGGCGTCCGGGCGCTCGGGGGCGATCTTCGGGCCGCCGAACCGCTCGGGGCGCGAGCGCTTGGCGTTCCAGAGCGCCGTCTGCACCATGCCCGGGCAGAGGATCGAGATCCCGACGCCGGAGCCGGCGAGCTCGGGGCGCATGTTGTCGGTGAGGGCGAGCACGGCATGCTTGGTGGCGGCATAGGGGCCCTGGGCGCCGGTCGGGGAGACGCCGATGGACCGCTCGGAGCCGGTGTTGATCATGTGCGCCAGGTCCCCTGCCGCCGCGGTCTGGCGCAGGCGCGGCAGGAACACCGCCATGGCGTTGAACATGCCGCGCACGTTCACCTCGAACAGCCAGTCGAAGTCTTCCGGCCGCATGCGCTCCAGCCGCCCGCCCGCGAACACGCCGGCGTTGTTGAACACCACGTTGATCGCCCCCCACCGGCTGGTCACGGCCTCGGCCAGCGCCTCCAGCGACTCGCGCGAGGTGACGTCGACGGCGAAGCCCTGCGCCTCGCCGCCGGCCTCGACGATCGATGCGGCGGCCGCGCGCGCGCCGGCGGCGTCGATGTCGGCGAGCGCCACCTTCGCGCCCCGCCCCGCGGCCTCCTCGGCCAGGGCCCGGCCGATGCCGGAGGCCGCGCCGGTGACGACCACGGTCTTTCCCAAGATGTCGAACATGGATCCATCCGAGGCTCTAGCCGAGGCTCTAGCGGTGAATGAGCACCCCCGTTTGGGCGTCGGCGTCCGCACCCCTATCTCAGGAGCCGAGGAGAAGGAACCGCCCTGCCCATGTGCCGCAACATCAAGACCCTGTTCAACTTCGAGCCGCCGGCCACGGACGAGGAAATCCGCGACGCGGCGCTCCAGTTCGTCCGCAAGTTGTCGGGCTTCAATTCCCCTTCGAAAGCCAACCGCGCGGCCTTCGACGCCGCCGTCGCCGAGATCGCCGGCATCGCCCACCGACTGATCGAGAGTCTCGAAACCACCGCCCCGCCCAAGGACCGCGATGAAGAGGCCGCCAAGGCCAGGGCCCGCTCCGCCGAGCGCTTCGCTCCGAAGCAACCCGCTTCACCGTCTCATTGACGGGACGGACAGAAGACGCCGCCCCTGCGGGCGACCCTCAGGTGATCGATCCTGTGGACATCCAGCCAGCGCGAGGCCTGCCCCGGCCTCGCCGGCGCCCAGTGGTAGACGCCCTCCCAGGTGGCGGTGATCCGCTTGTCCAGCGTGCCGAGGCAGCCGTGGCGAAGCGCTTCCAGCAGCGCAGAGCCTATGGCCGGATCGAAGACCCCGGCAGGCCTGACGCCCGCGGTCGGGCAGGCCGGGTCGACCAGGCTCCAGTTCTCGAAACCGTCGGTCTCGAATACTCCATAGACGGCGACGATACGCCGGTCGTACCGGCCGCCGCGATCGACGAGCTCGCACAGGGAAGCGTTGGCCGTCGCCGTTGTCGCCGCCCTCGCCGCATCCCGCGCCGCGGCCGGGACGAGCGCGATGCCCATGCAGAGCGCAGCAAACACTTTCGGATATTGCTGCATCGGAGCCGAATATCATCTCCCGGCCATCCCTTGAAGGCGCCGGCCCGCGGCCTGGCGCACGCAGGCAGGGCTCCGCCTCGCCCCTAATCGGTCAGCATCGTCCCCGCGAGCATCTCGTAGGAGCGCAGGCGCGCTTCGGGATCGAAGGTGCTGCAGGCGATCATCAGCTCGTCGGCCCGCGTGCGCGCGGCGAAGGCCCGGACGCCGGCGCGCACCGTCTCGGGGCTCCCCACGACGGCGCTGGAGGTGAAGTTGGCGATCAGCGCCCGAAGCTCGGGGGGCAGGCGCTCCAGGTAGCCGGCCTGCGGCGGCGGGATGGGGCCGGGTCTGCCGGTGCGCAGATTGACGATCGACTGCTGCTGCGAGGTGGCGAGGAACGCGGCTTCCTCGTCGGTGGGCGCCGCCAGGACGCTAAGGCCCAGCATGACGTACGGCTCCTGCAGGTGTTCGGAGGGGCGGAAGGAAGACCGGTAGACGGCCAGCGCCTGGTCCAGCATTGCCGGGGCGAAGTGCGAGGCGAAGGCGAACGGCAGGCCGAAGGCGGCGGCGAGCTCGGCGCCGTAGGTGGACGAGCCCAGGATCCACAGCGGCACCTCCAGCCCGCCCCCCGGGACCGCCTGGACCTGCTGACCCGGCTCGACCGGCGCGAAGTAGGCCATCAGCTCGGCGACGTCCCGAGGGAAGCGGCTCTCGTCGCCCACCAGCGTGCGGCGCAGGGCGCGGGCGGTGGCCATGTCCGTGCCCGGCGCGCGCCCGAGCCCGAGGTCGATGCGGCCGGGATAGAGGCTGGCGAGGGTCCCGAACTGCTCGGCGATGGCCAGCGGCGCGTGATTCGGCAGCATCACCCCGCCGGCGCCCAGGCGGATGCTCTCGGTATCCTCGGCCACGAAGGCCAGCGCCACGGCGGTGGCGGCGCTGGCGATGCCGGTCATGTTGTGGTGCTCGGCCATCCAGAAGCGGCGGTAGCCCAGCGCTTCGGCATGGCGCGCCAGGCGGCGGCTGCTCCGGAGCGCCTCCCCGGGGCTGGAGCCGAGGGGAACGGGGGCGAGGTCGAGCACGGAAAGGGGGATCATCCCCGGCATATAGCAACGCCGCGCGCCGCTTGAACGGCCGCCGGCGTCGAAGCCGCCACGGAGTTAAGGGTCTGGTGATCGAAGCGCCCCAGGTCGGCCGGATGCGCACCCAACGAAGAGCCGTCGAACATGGCGCGGCCATCCGCGTTCCGCCCGCCCACGATGCGGGGGGCCGCCAGGTGTTGATGACCTGGCTTGGCGCGGAGGGCAGGCCGCTGGGCCGCGGCCTCGTCGAGGTGTCGACCCCCATCGGCGCCGCCGTGGCCGCGCCGGGCGACTGGATCGTCCTGGCGGTCGACGGGTCGTATCACGTGACGCGATCGAGCTGAGCTGCGCCGCCGCGCCGTCTGCTACTTGAGCTTGATGGTCACCCCGGAGGGCCCCAGCTTCGCGTGGAGTCCGGCGGTGGAGGCGCGGGCCTTGATCACCACGCCGGCGCCGTTCTGCATTTCCATGGCCCCGGCCCCGGCGGCGAGCGTCGCGCCGGCGGCGCCCGAGGCGTAGACGCCCTCGATGTCGCTCACGCGCTTCAGGTTATAAACCTCGCCCTGAATGTCGTACTTGTTGGCGCCGATCTCGCCGACCGACAGGCCGCTGACCTTCAGCGGATAGTCGCGGCCCTGGTAGTGCAGCGTGCCCCTGCCCCAGTTCACGCCGGCGATGAAGCCCACCCCGCCGCCGGTGAAGTTGATGGTCCCGTCCGGCTTCTCCTGCGCGAAGGAGGCCGAGGCGGCGATCGCCGCCGCCGCCAGGGCGGCGAGCGACATGAGCTTCAGGGTGGCGCTTCTGCGGGCGAAGGCCGGGGGGGAATTGAGCATGGCTGCGCAGCCTTCCAAGAGGAGGCGCCCGACGTCGCCTCGGTTGACGGGGGCCACTGTTCGCCGGCCCAGACCCGCGCGCCATCGGGAGGAACCCTAAGTGTGCGCCGCCGGCGCCCTCAGGCCGGGGTGCCGCGGCCGGCGGCGGGGAAGCGTCCCCCCACGGCGGCGGTGATCTCGTCGGCCTTGCGCGCCACCGCCGCGCCGATCTGCGCCAGGCCGTGCGGCGCCACCTGCGCCAGCAGCGAGACCACGCAGAGCTGCAGCGTCGGCTCGGCGACGGCGTCGAACACCGGGGCGGCCACCCCCAGCACCGGCAGCGGCGAGAGGCGCGGGGGGCTGCGCGTGTCGGCCGGGGCGCTGCTGAAGCGGACGAACTGCTCGAGCAGCGCCTTGCGGCCCGGCGCGCCTTCGCGGCCATAGCCCAGGGCGGCGGCGGCCTCCATCCACCGTTCCACCTCGGCGAGGTCGGATTCCCCGCCCACGGTGATCGACCAGACGAAACCGTGCGCGCGCGCCCGCGTCACGTCGGCGCCCAGCTCCGGGTCCTCGCGCCAATTGGCAATCGCCTCGGAGACCTCGGCCAGGCGCCGCAGGTGCGCCTGGCCGCACCAGGCGAACTGCAGCGCCGCATAGGCCGGCGTCAGCACCACGTTCGAGCCCACCGCCCGGTTGAGGGCGAAGGGGCCTGGCCCGGTCAAGCCGGCGACGACCGTGAGGCGGCCGTCGGGGATGGCGCGCAGGGCTTCGGCGCTCATGCCGGTCTCCTCGGCCAGCTCGGGCAGCACCCCGCGCACGATCTCCAGCACCACCCCTTCCCCGGCCGCCGCCGCGCCGAGCTCGATCAGCGCCGGCCCCAGCGCGTAGGTGCGTTCCTGAGGGTGGCGGATGACGAAGTTCGCGGCCTTGAGGGTGGCGAGGATGCGGAAGGCGCTGGCCTTGTTCACCCCGGCGCCGCGGGCGAGCTCCGAGAGGCTCAGCCACTGGGGGCTGCGGTCCCTGAGCGCGTTCATTACCTTCACCGCCGCGGCCACGGCGGGGGCGGAGGCCTGTCCATCGCGCATTGACACCGTCCGGCCCGGCTGCGAGCTTGGTCTAAGTATGAACCGAATGCTTCACATATAAAACACCGAGCTGTCAAGGGAGGCGGCGATGCGGCTGAAGTTCGGCGTCTGGCTCAATCCGTTCCACAAGCCCGGACAGAACCCGACCCTGGCGCTGCGCCGCGACCTGGAGCTGGTGGAGCATCTGGACCGCCTGGGCTTCGACGAGGTCTGGGTCGGACAGCATCATTCGGGCGGCTTCGAGCTGGTCGGCTCGCCGGAGGTGTTCATCGCCGCCGCCGCCGAGCGCACGAAGCGCATCCGCCTCGGCGCCGGCGTGATCTCGGTGCCCTACCATCAGCCGCTGGTGCTGGCCGACCGGCTGGCGATGCTCGACCATCTCACCGGCGGGCGGCTGATGTTCGGGGCGGGGCCGGGCGCCCACGTCATCGACGCGCGGATGATGGGGTTCGACTACGGCGAGCAGCGGCGCCGGCTCGAGGAAGGGCTGGAGGCCATCATCCACCTGCTCACCCGCGACGAGCCGCTGACCATGGAGACCGACTGGTTCCGCCTGCGCGAGGCGCGCCTGCAGCTCGCCCCGCGCCAGGACCCCTGCTTCGAGATCGCCGTGGCGGCGGTGCGCTCGCCCACCGGTCCGCGCATGGCCGGGCGCTTCGGCGCCGGCCTGCTGGGCGTCGCCGCCACCGACCGCGACGGCGGCTTCGACTTCGTGGCCAAGACCTGGGCGCTGGCCGAGGCCGAGGCGGCGCGCCACGGCCAGACGGTGGAGCGCAAGCGCTGGCGGCTCATCGCGCCCATGCACCTGGCCCGCACCGAGGCCCAGGCCATCGTGGATGTCACCTACGGTCTGGCCGACCTCATGCGCTTCCAGTTCGCCGGCCCATTCGGCAAGCCCGGCGACCCGGACGTCGAGGAGGTGCTGAAGGGCGCCGACATCCGCGCCCTGGCCCGCCAGGCGAACGCCAGCGGCCATACGGTCTACGGCACGCCGGAGATGGCCTGCGCCCAGGTGCAGCGGCTCTGGGACCAGTCGGGTGGCTTCGGCACGCTGCTCATCAGCCTCACCGACGTGGCCGAGCCCGAGGCCATGTTCCGCTCGCTGGAACTGTTCGCGCGCGAGGTCATGCCGCGCTTCGATGGACAGCTCGCCCGTCCCATGGCCTCCTGGCGCCAGCTCTACGAGGCGCGCCACAGCGTCTCGGCCGAATTCCGCGGCGCCCAGGACAAGGCGATCGCCCAACATCGCGCCCAGGGAGGGGCCCCATGACGTCGCTGCAGGACAAGGCCGTGGTGGTCACCGGGGCCGGACGCGGGATCGGGGCGGGCATCGCCCGCTACGCGGCGGCCGAGGGCGCGGCGGTGGTGGTCAACGACGTCGACGCCGACGTGGCGGCCGCGAGCGCGCAGGCGATCGTCGCGGCCGGCGGTCGGGCGGTGGCCCACGCCGCCGACGTCAGCCAGCCGGCGGCGGCCGAGGCGCTGATCGCCCGCTGCGAGGAGGCGTTCGGCCGCATCGACGGGCTGGTGAACAACGCCGGCCTCTTCGACGTCGCGAAGTTCGAGGACGAGACGGCCGAGCAGCTGCAGCGGATCTTGGCGGTGAACGTGGTGGGGCCCTTCAACTGCGCTCAGGCCGCCATCCGGCGCATGTATGCGCAGGGCTCGGGCGCGATCGTCAACATGGTCTCCGGGGCCCAGTGCGGGATCGAGCTGATGACCGCCTACGGCGCCTCCAAGGGGGCGCTGGCGGCCATGACCTACGTCTGGGCGATCGAGGCTGCGGGCAAGGGCGTGCGGGTGAACGGCGTCTCCCCGCGCGGCGCGACCCGCATGGGCGAGACGCACAACGCCTACCTGCAGGCGCGCGGCCGGGCGCCCCACGGCGGCCCGCCGCCGGAGGCCAACGCCCCGGTGGTCTGCTTTCTGCTGTCCGACGCGGCGGCCGCGGTGCATGGTCAGGTCGTGCGCATCGACGACAAGAGCCTCTCGCTGATGAGCCATCCGGCCATCGCCGCGCCGGTGTTCGAAGCCGAGAGCTGGACGCCCGAGGCCCTGAAGGCGGTGTTCGACGCCCGCTTCGCTGGGGCCCAGTTTCCCCTGGGCGTCCGCGCCGCGCTCGTCGAGCCCATCGACCTGGCCAGCGTCAAGCGGCGCTGGCCCGAGGGGTAGTAGGCTCCCGGCTCGCGCGGGGCGACGGTCACTCTCTAGCAAAGCTTTGAATCTCGAGTGGTTTACGAATTCGAAGTTCGCTGCAGCGCCCGCCCCATCAATCGAGCGAACTTCAAATTCACCACACTAGGCTATCCCTCTCCCCGACCGTCGGGGCGGGGCGATCGGCGCATCTGCGCCTTGCGGCGGATCGCCTGGGGCGGCTCGCCGAACACCCGGATGAAGGCCCGGCGCATGCGGTCGGGATCCGCAAAGCCGTTCTCGCGCGCGATCCGCTCGATGGGACGCGCGCTGGCCTCCAGCGCGGCGCGGGCGCTCTCCAGACGCAGGCGCTCGACGGCCTTGGCCGGCGAGACCCCGATCGCGGCGGTGAAGGCGCGGCTGAAATGGCGCACGCTGAGGGCTGCGCGATCGGCCAGGCGCTCGACGTCCAGGGGCTCGGCGAGGCGCGCCCGCGCCCAGGCCAGGACCTCGTTGAACCGGTTGTCGGCGGCCACCAGTTCCAGCAGCGCGGCGTGCTGGGTCTGGGCGCCGGGGCGGCGGAACGGCGCCACCAGGGCCTGGGCCGTGCGGCGCGCGATCTCGGCGCCATAGTCCGCCTCGATGAGCGCCAGGGCCAGGTCGACGCCCGCGGTGACGCCGGCGGAAGTCCAGACGGCGCCGTCGCACACGTAGAGGCTGGCGTCGTCCACCTCGACCCGGGGATGCAGGCGCGCCAGGCTCGCCGCCTCGCCCCAGTGGGTCGCCGCCCGCCGGCCGTCCAGCACGCCGGCGTCGGCCAGCAGGAAGGCGCCGGAGCAGACGCTGGCCACCCGGCGCCCGTCGGCGGCCGCCTCGCGGATGAAGCCCAGCAGGCCCGCATAGGCCTCGGGGCGCCGCGCGCCGAAGCCGCCTGGAACCAGCAGGGTGTCGCAGCCGGCGCTGCGGCGAAAGTCGGTCGCCTCCAGCACCGCGCCCATGCTGCTGCGCACCGGCCCGCCGCGCGCCGCCAGCATCTCCACCGAATAGCCCGGGCAGCCGCAATGGCCCGCGACCTCGAAGGCGGTCAGCGGACCGGCCGCGTCCAGCAGCAGGAACCCCTCGTAGAGCACGCAGGCGACCCGGATCATCGGCGTCCTGAAATGACGGAAAGATGCGGTTTAGGCCGGAAGGTCGCAGTGCTACCCCGGGGCCGTCAACCGGAGCCGACATCGTGAGCGGAACGTTCGAAATCCTGTTCGTCCTCTACCCGCGATTCACCCAGCTGGACTTCGCGGGCCCCTACGAAGTGTTCTGCCGGATTCCCGGCGTCCGCGTGCGCCTGGCCAGCCCGGACGGCGGCGACCTCGTCACCGAGCACGGCCTCACCTACCGGGGCCTCGAGCGCCTGGCCGACATCGACCGCTGCGACCTCATCTGCGTGCCGGGCGGCGCCGACCAGTCGTCGGTGACCGCACCCGAGACCTTGGCCGAGATCGCGCGCCTGGCCGGCGGCGCCCGCTTCACCACCTCGGTCTGCAACGGCTCGCTGGTGCTGGGCGCGGCGGGCCTCCTGCGCGGCCGGCGCAGCGCCTGCCATTGGGCGATGCGGCATTTGCTCGCCGGCTACGGCGCGACGCCCGACGAGGCGCGGGTGGTGCGCGACGGCGACCTCATCACCGGCGGCGGCGTCACCGCCGGCATCGACTTCGCCCTCGCCTGCGCGGCGGAGATCGCCGACGCGACGGTGGCCCAGGCCATCCAGCTGCTGATCGAGTACGCCCCCGCCCCGCCGTTCGGCTCGGGCCGCCCGGAAACCGCGGCGCCGGGGGTCATGGAGGCGTTCCAGAAGCTGGTCGCGGGGTGAGATGCGGCCTCGCCGGCGCATCGGCTCGCCCCTCCCCTCATCTCCCCCCCTCTCTTCTCACCTCACCTCTCCCCAACCTGCGGTCTGGGAGAGGGATACCCCAGAGAGTGACCCTCCCGCCTGGCGGGGAGAGGTCCGCCGAAGGCAGGGTGCGGCGCGTAGCGCCAGGCTCTGCCGTCAGACGACGCTGCTGATCTTGCGATCGGACTCGGTGGGCTGGCGCAGGGTGTAGCCGCCGTCCACCACATGGTTGCGGCCGGTGACGAAGCTGCCCGCCTTCGAGCTGAGGTAGACCGCGCAGGCGGCCATGTCGTCGGGCTCGCCGAGCCTGCCTATGGGGAACTCGGACACCTTCAGCTCCAGAACCTCGTTGCCCTTCCAGAAGCTGGCGTTGCTGCCGCCCTCGCGGGTGAAGGAGGGGGAGATGGCGTTGACGCGGATGTGGTGGGGACCGAGCTCCAGGGCCATGTTCTCCACCATCTGGATCAGCGCCCGCTTCATGACCGAATAGACGCCGACGAAGGGATAGGCCCCGGTGGCGGCCGTGGACGCGGTGAAGATGATGCTGCCCGACCCCTGCTTCTTCATCTGCGGCAGGGCCCGCCGGGCCAAGAGCGCATTGTTGCGGATGTTCCAGACCAGCATGTCGGCGAAGCGCTCGGGCTCGATGGTGAGGACCGATCCGAGGCTGGTCTCGAAGGCGCCGGCGTGCCCCATGACCGTATCGAGCCGCCCCCACCGCTCCAGGGAGCGGTCCACCAGCCGCTCCAGGCTGGCGACGTCGGAGAGGTCGGCGGCGATCGGAAAGGCGACGTCGCGGCCCGCCTGCTCGTTGATCTCCCCGGCCAGGCGCTCGCAGTCGGCGATCTTGCGGCTGGAGATGGTGACGCCCTTGGCGCCGTGCTGGACGAACCGCCGGGCGGTGGCGAGGCCAATGCCGCTGGTGGACCCGGTGATGACCAGCGTCTGACCCGTGAGGTCGAACAGATTTTCCATGCGCGCTTCTCTCGTGGTTCCCTCTTAGGGTCGGCATAGGCCATGAACACCCTGGCGCAAAGCCGCCCCGCCGCGATCGGCTCGGCCGCCCCAGCCGGCCTGGCCCGTCCCGCCGAACGGCGTTATTAGAGAGCGCCTGACTTCGATCAAGGCGGCAAGGGCCGGCGGCTGCTTGGTCCTCGCATGACGCGCGCCGCCGGCGTCCTTGTTCCGGCCGCGTGCGGGGCTCTCTGGAGGAGGCGCGCAGTGAACATACAGCTTTGGTGGGCGGCCACTGCGCCCCTGGTCGTCGCCGTGGGGCTCAAGATCGTCGGCGCGGTCATCCTCTACATGATCGGCCGCTGGCTGATCAGCTTGTCGATCGGCCTGCTCTCGCGGCTCCTGACCGCGCGCAACTTCGACGCCACGCTGCAGCGCTACATCGCCAACATCCTCAGCGTGGCCCTGAACATCGTCCTGGTGGTCGCCATCCTCGGCTACTTCGGGGTGGAGACGACCAGCTTCGCGGCCCTGCTGGCCGGCCTCGGCCTGGCGATCGGCGCGGCCTGGTCGGGGCTGCTCTCAAACTTCGCCGCCGGCGCCTTCCTGATCATGTTCCGCCCCTACAAGGTCGGGGACTACGTCATGGCCGCCTCGACGGAAGGGACCGTCGCCGAGATCGGTCTCTTCAACACCACCATCGTCACGCCCGACAACATCATGGTCATCGTCGGCAACGCCAAGGTGTCGGGGGACATCATCAAGAACTTCAGCGCCCATGCGTACCGCCGGGTCGACCGGACGGCGCAGCTTGCGTTCGGGGTCGATCCCCTGGAGGCCATCGCCCGGCTGAAGCCCGAGCTGGCCGGCATCGCCAACGTGCTGAAGGACCCGGCGCCCGACGTGGAGATCCTCGATTTCAACGAGCGCGGGACGCAGCTCGCGGTGCGCCCCTACTGCCACACCAGCCACTACTGGCAGGTCTATTTCGACACCAACCGGGTGATCGCCGCGACCTTCGGCGCCGCCGGCTATCCGCCCCCTTACCTCATCGAGGAACTGCGGCGCGGATCGGGGTCCGCCCCCTGATCGGCCGAAACAGCCTCTGGACCGGATAGGAAGGCTCGCAAGCCCGTCTTGCTGGACGGTGGGGGCCGCGTCGGGGACCGGCGCCGCAGCGGACTGCGCCAAGGCCTCTGACGCCTCGGAAGATGCGGCGCACAAGGCGCCGATCCCCAGACCGAGGACGCGAGGACGAGCGCAATCCGCACCGGAACGTCGACGGCCTGATCTTGGCGCGAGCAAGGGACGCCTTGAAGACTCGCGCCGCGCCGATCAGTTCCGCGGCCGCTTGGCCGCCAGGCGCTGCTCGATGGCGTCCACCCGCGGAGTCAGCTGATCGAGCCGCTGGTTCGCCTGCTGGGCGGCGGCCATGGCCTGCTGGGCCGCGGCGCCGGCGGACTGCGCGGCGCTGTTGGCTGCGTCGGCCTTCTGGCCGGCGTCGGTCGCCTTCGCATCCACCGCGTTGACGTGGTTGGTCACGGTGGCGATCTGCTGGTCCACATACTCCTTGGTGGCGCAGGCGCTGAGGCTAAGGCCGCCTAAGGCCACGATCGCCAAAGTCCGCGAGGCGACAAGCGCATGTTTCGCTGGGAACATCCTCAGATCCTTTTGTCAGAGTGTTGGAATCCCTCGGAACCAGAGGGAGGCGGGCCAGGCTCTGGTCTCGGCTTGCGAGCGCCTGATGTTTTCCGCGGCGGAATCGCGTGCTCGACCGAATGCGACACCAGCACCAAAGGCTGCGGGATCATGGCGTTGTCCTGACCTGCCAGGCTCGCGGCAGCCATCGCTCCATACGCCGCCCGCCGCATTGACCTGGATCAAGCTTGGCCGCCGTCCGCGGTCTGTCCGCCCTCGCCCCCTGAAACGCCCCCGCCCCCGGGGCGGCCCAGTTCCGGCGCCAGGGCGGCGGAGCGACAGTATCGCCCAGGGGTCTGGCGCTTGCAGGCGGCTGGCGCGCCCTAATGAGGCCCCATTGTAAAGCTTTGAGGGGGCGTCGGCGCCTGTCAGCCCAAATGTATGGACCTCGACATGAGGCCCCGGTCTGTCCTCCAGCCGGGGCCTTTTCTATCGCGGCTGCAAAGCGCAGGCCTCGAGCGACGGCCGCACGGTCCAGGCTCCATCTTGAGGGGCTTCGGCGCGACATCCACTCTCAAGACCCCGCCATTTTCGACCAAAATAGGACTTTTCATTGGCTCTTCCGACTATCGGTCAGTCGACGAGGATTCCACTTACTTAATTCACCTAGGGCGATGACGGGACGATGACAGAATCTACTCTTACGCGCCGGCCGCCAGTCTTCCTCGATCGCTCCGCACTTCGATTCGCCTGTTAGGTGAAAAGTGCATGTCGCGCTTAAATTCTCTTAACAATGTCGTCGAGCGGCGTTAGCTTGGCCGCGGGCTGATACCCAAAAGGGGGGGCACTCCTCCTTTCTGCGATTGTGAGGACAACCATGCACAAGCTTCTTCTGGGCGCTTCGGCGCTCGCCTTCGGTCTGGCGCTCAGCGGCGTCGCCATGGCCGACACCAACACTTCCACCACCACCAGCCAAGGCTCCGGCTCGGCCAACAACGACAGCGGCACGTTCCTGTCGGGCAACACCTCGACCAAGACGTCGAGCAACAGCCAAGGCTCCGGCTCGGCCAACAACGGCGGCGCTTCCGCCCTGTCGGGCAACTCCGACAGCGGCAGCAACAGCCAAGGCGCGGGCTCGGCCAACAACGGCGGCTCTTCGCTGCTGTCGGGCAACACCTCCACCAGCTCGTCCAGCAATAGCCAAGGCGCCGGCTCGGCCAACAACGGCGGCGAAGTGAAGACCGGCAACTCGTCGGCCAGCAAGGGCGGCGCGAACAACGGCAGCACCGTCAACCAGTGGTCGAACAACCAGGCCGACGTCGCCACCAAGGGCGGCCAGTCCGCCAGCGGCGGCAGCACCAACAACAAGGACTCCAACAACCAGCTCAACGGCGCGGCCTTCGGCGGCCAAGCGGCGAGCGACCAGGGCTCGAACCAGAAGGCCGAAGACGGCGGTCAAGCTGCGAACAACGGCAGCGTGAACCTCAAGGACGTCGGCAACGTCGAGCACTCCGGCAACACCACCACCAACACCACCACGGTGAGCGTCACCCTGTCGGGTCCGGTGACCCTTCAGAGCCTCGACGAAGAAGTGGTCGGCGGCGCGGGCGCCGGCGCCCTCTTCGGCGGCAACCTGACCACCGGCTATGTGAGCGTCCAAGGCGCTGGCAACACCGCGTCCTTCGCGGGCATCAGCACCCAGACCAGCAACACCGGCGTCGGCAACGCCAACCAGACCACCACGGCGGTCTCGGCGAACTCGAGCATCAGCTTCGGCAGCTCGGCCGTCCACTAAGCCGACCCACTTCAGTTCTCTGCTTACCGCGCCAGCGGGCCCCCGGGTCCGCTGGCGTTTTCTTTGGGGCCTAAGCGCGATGAGATCGGACGGAATCGTCTGATCGTTGAATCGCGCTCTAGAATTCAAAGACCGGGAGCGCGTTCTCGCCGCAAAAGCGGTTCCACTTTTGCGGAACGCTCTCTAGGGCGCCCGGTATCGAGACTGGACCCGTCCGCCGGCCGCCCGGAACCGCCCGCTCCCTCTCGAATCCTCATCCCGGCGGGTTATGCGCCGCGAGAAAGGCCGCCACGGCCTGCAGCATCTGCAGGCGGGTGTCGCCGTGCGAGAGCCAGTGGTCCTCGTGGTTCAGCACCACGAAGTCGACCGGCCTGCCGGCCCGCCTCAGCGCTTCGGCCATGATCTGGCTCTGGTCGAAGGGGACCACCGTGTCGTCCTTGCCGTGGATCAACAGGATGGGGACCGTGGAGGCGTTGACGTGGTCGGCGGGCGAGATGTCGACCAGATGCGGATCGGCGGGATCCTTGGCGCCCATGAAGCGGTCCCAATAGCGCTCGGCGGAGACATCGGAGACCGCCTTCGACCAGGTCACGAACCTCGGTAGGTCGGAGAGGCCGGCCACCGAGACCGCGCAGCGGTAGACGCCGGGATCCAGAGTCGCCCCCGCCAGGGCCGCATAGCCGCCGTAGCTGGCGCCCACGATGCAGACCCGCGCCGGGTCGATCTGACCCTGGGCGACGAGGTAGCGCACCCCGTCTGAAAGATCGGTCTGCATCTTGCGGCCCCACTCCCCGAAGCCGGCGGAGAGGAAGTCCCAGCCGAACCCGTACGAGCCGCGGTAGTTCACCTGCAGCACCGCATACCCCTGCGAGGCCATCGCCTGGGCCCACCAGTCGAAGCCAGGCTCGTCCCGTGCGCTTGGCCCCCCGTGCGGGAGCACGATCAGCGGCAGGCCCTTGGGCTCTCGCCCGCGCGGCAGCGTCAGGTAGCCGGTAAGCGGCGTCCCGTCCTTGGCCTTGAAGGCGATCGCCTGCCTGGGAGCGATATCCTCTGGCTTGAGGGCGCCGAACCGATTGGAGATCCAATCGGCCTTGTGGGCGGCGAGGTCCACGATCGCATAGGCCGGCCCGTCCGTCGGCGAATCGGCCTGCACGACGAGCTTTCTGTGGTCGGCGCTCATGGAGACCAGCGTGAGCCGCTGGCCGGGATAAGACCGAGCCGTCGCGTCCCAGATCGCCTGATCGTTTCGGTCGAAAAACGTGTAGCGATCGTCGTCCCCCGCGAGGTGATGCATCCCGATCAGCTTGCCGGACACCGGATCGAAGACCGGCGCGTCGTAATCGCCCGCCGCCAGGGCCTCCGGCGCCTGGACGCCGCTGTCCGCCCTCACCTCGGCCAGTGCGAACTGTGCGTTCGGACCGCCCCAGACCAGAACCGATCTTCCTCGCGGCCGAGACCTTCCACACTTGGCGGGTCGAGACCGCTCACCTTCATGGCCACCACCCAATCGCCGCCCCGCTTGATCTTGAGCGTCCACTGGCTGGTTTGCGGCGCGAAGTCCGCCTCCGCGAGCGTATGGCCGTCGGCGTCCACCAGCCAATCCTGAGTGGTCGAGACACCGTCCTCCTGAAGGGCGTCGGATCCGCTGCGGGGATTGAAGCTGAAGAGCGAGATCTGGCCTACGTTGTTGACGAAGCGCACGCCGCCCACGAACACCTCGGGCTTGCCGTCGATGGTCCGCACCATGGGAACGCCGGCGATGACGTTCATGTGCAGCATCGGGACGCCGCCGATGTTGTTCGCGCGCGGGTCCAGTGAATTGTTGCTGGTGAGGACGCCGTTCATCCTTCCGTTGAGCAGGTTGCAGTCGACCGTCATCGACCACTCGGAAAACTGCGACTCGACGTCGAGACCCGCGCCCGCCTTGGAGGTGGTCACCAGCAGATGGTCGGAGCCGGCCCACTGGAGTCGCCGCACCTTCTGGGCCCCGGCGTTGAACTGCCGCTCGCGCGCCATGTCGCTCGTGCGCTCCACGAGGACGGACCGGTTCTCGCCGTCGGTGACCAGCAGCGCCAGCCGCGCGCCGTCCGGCGAGATCTGGATGTCCTCCACCGTCGGCAGCTTGCCGTAGGCCTCCAGCGGCGCGGCCGCGCACGGCGAGGCGAGCAGCGCGAGCGACGCGCCCGCCAGCAGCATTCGCTTCAAGGTTCCCTCCCGTCCCGATGCGCCACCTTAGCGCGCGTCTTCCGGCCGTGGAACGGCCGAGGTTGTTCGCTATGGCCGCTCGGCCCGCCAACGGCTGGCTCATTCACCAAGCGTCAAACAGTCGTGATGCAACCGCGAAGTCATTGCATCGTCACGCTTGGCGCATCAGATAGCGCCCAGGGCGTCTATGTTGATGTCGACGTTCTGATTACATGGTTGTCATTTTTTCTTTGGGGCGTTGTTGTTGATCGCGACCCCGGATCTCATCGGTGCGACTGTAAGGCTGGAGCAATCCGCGCCGAGCGGCCAGCAGACCATCGGGACCGGCTTCCTGATCTCGGCCCGGGGCGCGGACGGATCGCCGCAGACGATCCTCGTCACCGCCAACCACGTGTTCGTCGACATGAAGGGGCCCAAGGCCGAGGTGGGCTATCGGATCGCCGGATCGGACGGAAGCTGGCGTTTCGCGCCGAGGCCGCTGCGCATCCGCACCGAGGCCGGCGCGCCGCTGTGGACCGCCGACGGCGCGCACGACGTGGCCGCCATCCGGATCGAGGCGCCGCCGAGGTTCGCGCGAGCGGCCATCCCGATGAACTATCTTGCCTCCGGCGCCGGCGTCGCCCGCCAAGCGCTCTCGCCGGGCGAGGAGCTGTTCGTGCTCGGCTATCCCGAGGGCCTGGCGGCCAACGCCGCCGGCTTCCCGATCCTGCGCTCCGGGCGCATCGCCTCCTATCCGGTGTCGCCGGCGCTCTCGGCCACCTTCCTGCTGGATTTCGCCGTCTTCCCCGGCAACTCGGGCGGACCGGTCTTCAGCCTGCCGGGCCTGCAGCCCGCCGCCGCGGGCGAGGCGCGCCCCGCCATCGTCGGCATGCTCACCCGCCAGGTGGAGGTGGGCCAGGAGCGCCTGGAGATCGGCATCGTCACCCACGCCGAGTACATCGCCGGGACCATTCAGCGCCTCGGCGGCGCCCCCGCGCCCGCGCCGGCCGCCGATCCGCCCGCCGGCCCCCTTCAGACCGCCGCCGCCGCGCTGCAGCGCCCCGCCCCGCCCGCCTGCCGCCCGGGCCCCGATCCCCTCGGCGCGCTCGGCCAGGCCTTCGCCGCGGCGCTGCACGCGCTGGGGCAAGTCCTGCAGAGCGCCTGGCTGGCCCTGCGGCAGGCGACGTGAGCGCTCCAAAGGGGCCACCAACCCGTCACCCCGGACGGCAGCCGATCCGGGGCCGGACCCTCCGGTTCCCAGATGACGACCAGCCAGGTTGCGGCGCTTCCGGCCCCGGCTCTTCGCGCTCCAAGGAGCGCTGCGGCCGGGGTGGCGGAAGGGAAGGGTCGGCGCCGCCCCGACGGGCAGTCTCATGCCGCCCTTGCCCCGCCGATCCCGCGTTGCGATCTGAAGCGGGGCCGTGAGAGGACTTGCGCATGACCGACATCTTCCTGGTTCCCGGCCTTCGCACCCCGTTCGTGAAGGGCGGCGGCGCCTTCGCCGCCTACGACGCCCTCGGACTCTCGGCCCCGGTGGCCAAGGCCATGGCGGCGCGGGCGCGGCCGGACTTCGTCGTCTGGGGCGAGGTGATCCCAGACGCCACGGTCTCCAACATCGCCCGCGAACTGGTGTTCGAGGCGGGACTGGAGCCCACCCTGCCCGCCTTCTCCACCACCCTTGCCTGCTCCACCAGCTTCATGGGGGTGATCGAGGCGGCCGGGATGCTCGGGCGGGGCGGAACGCACCTGGCGCTGGCGGGCGGCGCCGAGACCATGAGCCACGTGCCGATCGCCCTCAAACGCCAGGTCGCCGACCGCCTCGTGGCCACCTTCGGACGCGATCCGGCCGCGGCGGCGGGCATGCTGGCGCAGCTTGGCGCGGCCGACTTCGACCTGCCGCTGAACGCCTGGGCCAACCGGGTGAGCGGCCGGTCGCAGGGCCAGCACACCGAGGACACCGCCCGCCGCTTCGCCGTCAGCCGCGCCGAGCAGGACGCCTGGGCGCTGCGCAGCCACCAGGGCGCGGCGGCCGGCCAGGACGCGGGCTTCTTCGACGACCTCGTCCTGCCGTTCGGCGGGGTGGACCGCGACGCCTTCCCCCGCCGCGACACCTCGCTGGAGAAGCTGGCCTCGCTGCGGCCGGTGTATGATCCGGCCGGGACCATCACCGCCGGCAACGCTTCGCCAGTGACCGACGGAGCGGCGTCCATCTGGGTGGCCGACGCCGAGGGGCTGCAGCGCCTGGGCGCGGCGGCGCAGGTGCGCCTCCTCGACTGGGAGATCGCCGCCATCGACTTCCGGCTGGACGAGGGGATGCTGATGGCGCCCGGCCGCGCCATCCCACGCCTCCTCGACCGCCATGGCCTGAAGTTCGACGACATCGCCCTCTACGAGATCCACGAGGCGTTCGCCGCCCAGGTGCTGGCCAATCTCAAGGCCGCCGCCGACCCGGCCTACCGCAAGGAGCGCGCCGGGGTGGACGCCGACCTCGGCCCCTTCCCGTGGGATCGGGTCAACCCGCACGGCGGCTCGCTCGCCCTCGGCCATCCCTTCGCCGCCACCGGCGCGCGCATCCTCAGCCAGGCCGCCAAGGAGCTCGCCGCCCTTCCCGCCGGCGCGCGCGCCGTCGTCTCGGTGTGCGCCGACGGCGGCCAGGGGACCGTGGCGCTGCTGGGGCGGGTGTGACCCCGCAACCCGCGCATCTCGCCGAATTGCCTGCCCGCCCCGTCGCGCCTAGCCTGAGGGGGATGTACGTCCCCGACCATTTCGCGGTGACCGACGCGGACGAGGTCGCCGAGATGCTGCGGCGCACGCCGTTCGGCTGCCTGATCACCCACGGGCCGGACGGGCTTTTCGCCAGCCACCTTCCCTTCCTGCACGATCCCCAGCGGGGCGTGCTCGCCGGGCATCTGGCGCGGGCCAATCCGCACGAGCGCCTGGCGACCGAGGGCGAGGCGCTGGTGGTTTTCCAGGGCCCCCACGCCTATGTCTCGCCGGGCTGGTATCCCAGCAAGGCCGAGCACGGGCGCGTCGTGCCCACCTGGAACTACGAGGCGGTCCACGTCTACGGCCGGCTTTCCTGGCGCCGCGACCGGGACTGGCTGCTGGGCCTGGTGACCGCTCTCACCAAGCGCTTCGAGGCGGCGCAGCCGGCGCCCTGGCGCGTGGACGATGCGCCAGCCGACCACATCGAGCGGCTGCTGGGCGCCATCGTCGGCCTGGAGGTGCGGATCGAGCGCGTGGTGGCCAAGCGCAAGTTCTCCCAGAACCGCCCGCAGGCCGACGTGCATGGGGTCGTCGCGGGCCTCTCGGCGAGCCCGGCCGAACTCGACCGCGCCCTCGCCGAGGCGATGCGCGCGCATCCCGCCTAGCCGCCGGTGGACGTCAACCTCCAGGGCAAGATCGCCATCATCGACCAGGAGCAGTGGGTCAGCGGCGCGCGCGACTAGACTAGGGGTTCGCGCCCCCCGAAATCCGCTCATCCCGGCGAAAGCCGGGACCCAGGCAGGACTTTGGAAGAAATCGGGTTTACCGCGGTTCGAACCGGATCAATCTTTCAGTCGGCCTCGACCGTCCACGCCAAGAAGACTAACAGCGAGCCCCGCCTTGATTCTTGTCTGGAACCCGGCTTTCGCCGGGATGAGCGGGATTTTTAGTTAGTCCGCAAATTCCAACTTATCCTCATCCCTTTAAGCGCCCGCAAAGGGCGCCAGGCGCATGAGGGGCGCATGAGGGTTGCGCGGAGACTGGCCCTGATCGGCGCGGGCTATGGGCTTGCGTTCGCGGGCGCCTGCGCGGCGGTGGCGGTCAACGAGTGGCGCATGCCCGCCGACGTCGCCCAGGGCTCGCCGGGCATGACCGCCTTCGGCGACGTGGTCCTCTTCCTGCTGGCGGCGGGCGCCTTGAGCCTCGCGCCCACCTGGTTCCTGCTGAAGCTCGCCCTCGAGAAGGCGCCGCGCGCAGTGCTGGCCGCCGAGCTCGCGGCCGCCGGGATGGGGCCCCTGAGCTGGATCGCGGTGATCTGGCTGGCCGCCGCCGGTCCCGCGGGCGCCTCGGCTGCGGCCCTGGCGGGCGCCCGGCTGCTCGGCCCCCTCGTCGCCCTCGGCGCCATCCCGCGCATCGTCCTCGGCCCGGTCGTCCTCGCGATCGAGGCGGCGACCTTCCTGCTCGTTCCCGAACGCCGCACGCGCGCGCTGCTGGCGGCGGCGATGCTCATGGACCTCGTCCCGCTCGGGCTCTTCGCCCTGCACATGGCGGGGGCGGTTCTGAGGGCGTAGCCCTCGCCCACCCTCCGCCTCCGGGAAAGCTGCGCCTGCGCGCCCGCGCGCCGTTGATCTGGATCAAACGCAAGCGCCTCCAAACAGGATACTAAACTCCACGTCCCGACGCGGAGGCGCGCCAGAGCCATGAGCGACACCTGGATTTGTCCGGATTGCGGACTGGGTCCGTTTCCCGCCCAAGCCGTGTTCTGCCCGGTCTGCGGCTACATGCGCGACCTCGGCGGGGCGGACGCGGACGGCCCTGCGACGCCGGCGACCGAAACCACCGAGCCTACCGGCGCCTGAGAAACCTTTCGGACAGGAGGAACCAACATGTGGCGCGGCTTCAAGCTTATCTCGGACGACTCGCACTTCGAGGGATCGCCCGACCAGTGGCGCAGCTACGTGCCCAAGGAATTCCAGGCCTACATGCCCAGGATCGTGAAGCTTCCCAACGGCGGCGACGCCTGGGAGACGCCCGGCGATCCGCCCACCCGCATGGGCCTGGGGCTGAACCTCGCCATGGGGCGCGGCTGGGAGAACCTGAAGGTCTCGGGGATCTCCTATGACGAGCCCGGGATCGTGGGGACCGGCGACGGCCAGCAGCGGCTGCTGGAGATGGACCGCGACGGCATCGACGCCGAGGTGATCTACACGCCGGTGGGCCGCGGCTTCCGCACCGCCCCGACCGAGGCCTCGCACGCCATCGCCCAGGCCTACAACAACTGGCTTTCCAAGGAATATTGCGCGCCCGACCCGAACCGGCTCCTGGGCCTCGGCATGCTGCCCTCCGGCTCGGTGGAGAACGCGGTGGCCGAGCTTAAGCGCATCAAGGGGATGCCGGGAATCTACGGCGTCCACCTGCACGAATGGCCGGCCGGAGGCCTCGGCCCCTCGCCCGAGGACGACATCTTCTGGCAGGCGGCGGTGGAGACCGGCGTGCCGCTCACCGTCCACATCCGCTTCGGGGGCGGCGTGGAGGCCGACAGGCCGCGGATCGACCCGACCTCGGGCCCCATGGCGCCGATCAACACCATGCTGACCAAGATCGCCTATCCGACCGCCTACTGCATGACCCAGCTGATCACCAACCGGGTCTTCGACCGCTTCCCCTCGCTCAGGATCTCGTTCGCCGAGTGCGGGGCCTCGTGGGTTCCGTTCTACGCGGAGTCGGCGGACACCAACTATTTCCGCCACCGCCACTGGGCGCAGATCGCGCTCGACCACGAGCCGTCGCACTACATCAGGCGCAACTTCCTGTTCGGCATGCAGGACGACTACGCGGCGATCAAGATCCGCGACCTGATCGGGGTCGACAACCTCACCTGGGGCACCGACTTTCCGCACGTGGCCTGCGACTGGCCGCATTCCGACCGGGTGCTGGAGAAGATGTTCGCGGGCGTGCCGGCCGAGGACATCCGCAAGATCGTCGGCGGAAACCTCGCCAGGCACCTGGGCCTCGATCCCGCCAAGGCCGCGGCCCGGCCCGTTCCGATCGCGGCCGAATAGGGATCTCGGCCCTTTCCAGGCCAAGGGGCCGCCGCCCGAGAGGACGGCGGCTCTTTGCGTGGCGTAACCCCTTACCCTCGAGCCCCGCGCCTAGTTGAAATGCAGCCGCAGCCCCGGCTCGTGCCAGGGGATCGCCGCCAGCCAGCCCTCCCCGCTCAGGGTGACATAGGCGGTGCGCAGGTCCGGACCGCCGAACGCGAGGTTGGTGGCGTGGGCGTCGGGCAGCTGGTGGCGCCGGCAGGTCCCGCCGTCGGGCCAGAACTCGGCGATGCCGCCGTTGCCGGTGGTGGCCACGCAGATCTTGCCCGAGGCGGTGACCTTCAGGCTGTCGAAGCGGCTCTCGTCGGCCACCCCGCCGATGACGAAGGCGCCGTAGGCCGCCGGCGTGTCCCGCTTGACGAGCTCGCCGGGCCCGGCGACGTCCCAGGCGTAGAGGCGCGTCGTCTGGGTGTCGGCCACGTAGAGGCGCCGGCCGTCCGGCGAGAGGCCGATCCCGTTCGGACGGTTGAGCCGGTTGAGGACCCGGCGGATCTCCGAGCCGTCGGGCTTGGCCCAATAGACCGCGCCGTGGTCGCGGTTGTCCCGCCGCACCGCGCCCGGATCGGTGAACCAGAAGCCGCCGTCCGCGCCGAACACGATGTCGTTGGGAGCGCTGAGCCGACGGCCCTCGCACGCATCGTAGAGCACCCGCACCTCGCCGCTGGCCGGATCCACCGTCTCGATCCGCCCGCCGGTGTACTCCGGGCCGCCGTGGCCGAGCGCGGTCCACTCCCCGTCGCGCTGGCGCCAGGTCGTCCCGCCGTTGTTGCAGACGTAGAGCAAGCCGCCGGGCCCCAGCGCCAGGCCGTTGGGGCCGCCGCCCGGCCGGGCGACCACCACCTTCTCGCCGGCCGGCGTCACCTTGCTGATGAGGCCGAGGCGCATCTCCACGAACGCCACCGCCCCGTCCGGCATCACCACCGGACCTTCCGGAAACCCGAGATCCCGCCCGATGATCTTCATCGCCCTTTCCTCCCTCGCCGTCGCCGATCGACCGTCCGCAGCCCTAGTGTCCCGAGTCCGAAGTTCGCAAGTGGATGGGATCGGCGCCGAGCGAACTTCGGACTCGACAAGGACACTAGCAAAGCTTTGATTTTAGTGTGGCTTACGAATTTGACGTTCGCTTCAGCGCCCGCCCCATCGATCGAGCGAACTTCGAATTCACCACACTAGCCGGGGTTGCGCCGAGACGAAATCGGCTTTGGCCCCAACCAACGGCTCGGCCGACTGGGCGCCGCCGGGCCTTCGGAGTTAGGGTGAGGCGAGCCCGAAAGCGGGATGCGGCGGGAGCCGGGACATGAACGCAGCCAAGCCCATCGCCGTCATCCAGGGCGCGCCCACCGCGGTGGTGCAGGCGCTGATGCGGCGTTTCGTGACCGGACTCGATCCGGCCGTGCGGCCCGCGGGCGTGATCGAGGACCCGGCCGCCGAGTCTGAAGGCCCCTGCAACGGCGGCGATCTCAGGAGCCTCGGCGACGGGCGCCGCTTTTCGCTCATGCAGGATCTCGGCCCCGGGGCCGTGGCCTGCCGCCTGGACGCCTCGGGGGTCGTCTCGGCCTGCGAGGCGATCCAGCAGGATATCGCCGCCGGCTGCGATCTCGTGGTGCTCAACAAGTTCGGCAAGATCGAAGCCGAGCGCAGCGGCCTCGCCGAGGCCTTCGCCGCCGCCATGCAGCGCGGCCTGCCGATCCTGACCTCGGTGGGGCCGAAGTTCATGGACGCCTGGGACGCCTTCGCCGCGCCCCTCTACGTCGTGCTGCCCCCCGAGCTGGGCGCGATCGAGGCCTGGTGGACCACGGTGCGGCGCCGCGAGCCGCAGGCGCAGGCGCAGGCGGCCAGTTGACGTCGATCAAACGCCAGGCGCCCGCCTCGCGGTAGGAAGGGTCCAGGGCCGTCTTCGAGCACAACGCAAATCCGGCCCGCATGCCGGAGGACATCGCGTGCAGGATGACTCGTCGCTGCTGGACGCCAGCCTCGGACGCGCGGCCGAGGCGCTGGGCGACATCACCCAGCCGGTGATGGAACGGTTCTACCGGGCGTTTCCCGAAGCCGAGCGGGCCTTCGAGCAGCGGGGCCTGCCCCGGCGCGCCAGCCTGGAAGCCGAAATGGTCGAAAGGGCGCTCTACTTCGTGATGAACTGGCGGGATCGCCCCAATCAGCTTCGCATCGAGCTGCGCGATTCGGTGCCGCACCACGAAGAGACCTTGGCGGTCACGCTCCCCTGGTTCCGCGGTCTGGTGGACTCGCTGATCGAGGTGATCGCCGAGACGGTGCCGCGCGAGGAGACCGCCGAGCTGGCGCTCCTGAGCCAGATCCGCGCCGAGCTGGAGGAGACGATAGAGGACTCGAAATCCGAGTTCGTGGACCCGCCGCACGAGGCGGTCTGACGCCGGCCTCGCCCGCGCGCGCCTCGATCCTTCAGAACGCGTTCGGCGGGCGGCTTTCGCTCGCAGCGGCGGCGGGATTCGCCTGCAAGCTCTGGCGCAGCCAGTCCTCGAACCGGAGCGCGCCGATGCGCGCCTGCGGGGCCGGGACCAGCGACTGGTCGGTGAGCTCGGCGCCGAAGTAGCGGGCGTGCGGGTCGGCGACCAGCCGCCTGGGGTCCTCGTAGGCGGTGAGCACCTCCAGGGCGACGTCGCATAGCCGGAAGCGCTCGGGACCGGCCATCTCCACCGTGCGGTTCAGCGGCTGGCCCTGGGCGAGCTCGGCGAGCGCCTCGGCGACGTCGAAGCCCGAGACCGGCTGCGCCAGGGCGGGCGAAACGGCCACGTCCTGCGCCCCGCCGACCTGCACCACGCCGGCGATGAACTCGAAGAACTGGGTGGAACGCACGATGCTGTAAGGGAGACCCGAGGCCTTGATCAGGTCTTCCTGCATCTTCTTGGCCCGGAAGTAGCCGATCGCCTGCAAGCGGTCGGTTCCGACGATCGACAGGGCGATGTGGTGGCGCACCCCGGCGGCCTTCTCCGCCGCCAGCAGCCTGCGCCCCGCGGTCTCGAAGAACCGCAGCGCCGAATCCGCGTCCAGCGCGGGCGAGTTCGACACGTCGACGACGACGGCCGCGTTCCGGAGCGCCCGGTCCAGCCCCTCGCCGGTGACCGCGTTCACGCCACGGGTCGGCGAGGCCGCCACGACCTCCAGGTCGTCCCGCTGCAGGCGCCGTACGAGCTTCTCGCCGATGCAGCCGGTGGCGCCGATGACCACGATCTTCATGTCTCGCCTCGTTTCGGGGTGCAAGCTGCCGCCACCTCAAATAGGCCATCATCTTCGTGGCACAATTTTCACCAAATACGGCGCTCGGCGATCGTTTTACCGCGATCTGAAAACACGCGCTGGATACGTAAGGGTCTATTTGCTTTAGTTTTCGCGCTTTTGCCGCGCGAATTCAGGCTACTGCTACGCCTGTTATTTTGGAGCAAAACGATGACCACCATCACCAGCCGCGACGGCGTGAAGATCTTCTACAAGGATTGGGGACCGAAGGACGCGCAGCCCATCGTCTTTCACCACGGATGGCCGCTGAGCGCCGACGATTGGGACGCCCAGATGCTCTATTTCCTCTCCAAGGGCTATCGCGTCGTCGCCCACGACCGCCGCGGCCACGGCCGCTCCGACCAAGTCAGCGACGGTCACGACATGGATCACTACGCCGCGGACGCCGCGGCGGTGGTCGAGCATCTCGATCTCAGGAACGTGGTGCACATCGGCCATTCCACCGGCGGCGGCGAGGCCACGCGTTACGTCGCCCGCCATGGCCAGCCTCAGGGCCGCGTCGCCAAGCTGGTGCTGATCGCCGCCGTGCCGCCGATCATGCTGCAGACCGCCGCCAATCCGGGCGGGACGCCGATGTCGGTGTTCGACGACCTGCGCCAGCAGCTCGCCGCCAACCGATCGCAGTTCTATACGGATTTCGCGGCCGGCCCGTTCTACGGCTTCAACCGTCCCGGCGCGGCGCCCTCCCAGGCGATCATCTCGAACTGGTGGCGCCAGGCGATGATGGGCGGGGCGAAGGCGCAGTACGACGGCGTCACGGCTTTCTCGGAGACGGATTTCACCGAAGACTTGAAGCTCATCACCGTGCCGGCCCTGGTGATGCACGGCGACGACGACCAGGTCGTGCCGATCGCCGATTCCGGCCCGCTCTCGGCCAAGCTGCTCCAGAACAGCGCCTTGAAGGTCTATGAGAAGTTCCCGCACGGCATGTGCACGACGCACGCCGAGGTCGTAAACCGCGACCTGCTGGAATTCGTCGCGCGGCCGGACGCCAAGGCGCAGGGCCGCAGCGCGGCCGCCTGACTCGCAGAGCGGCGACGCCCCCTCGGCCGATCCTCGCTAGGCCCCCCGGGCGGCGGCGCCCGAGCGTTGAAGCGTGCTCTGGATTCAAGGACTTGGAGCGCGTTCTAATCGCAAGGGCGATTCCGCTCTTTCGGGAAGGCGCTCCAGCGCGCCGCCAGCGAGGACATCATGGAGAAGGGCCGGCTGATCGCGTTCAGCGACGGCGTCCTGGCGGTGGTCATCACCATCATGGTGCTGGAGCTTAAGGCGCCCGCCGATGCGAGCCTTGCCGCCCTGGCGGCGGACGGCCCGACCTTTCTCGCCTACCTCCTCAGCTTCATCTACGTCGGTATCTACTGGAACAATCACCACCACCTGTTCGTCCTCGTCTCGCAGGTGCGCGGCGCGGTGCTGTGGGCGAACCTGCATCTGCTGTTCTGGCTCTCGCTCATTCCCTTCACCACCAGCTGGCTCGGCCAGCATCCCTCGTCCGCGGGACCGGTATCGGTGTACGGGCTCTCCCTCCTCATGCCGGGGATCGCCTGGAACCTCCTGCAGACGCTGCTCGTCAGGGGCGAAGGGCGGGCG
>Ga0213876_10000424_pt1 | contig 35167 bp, 35 predicted proteins | sample BarmaccomBMRX_R9_FD_160113 | JGI IMG/M metagenome (GOLD analysis project Ga0213876, IMG submission 160113) | Root-associated microbial communities from Barbacenia macrantha in rupestrian grasslands, the National Park of Serra do Cipo, Brazil - RX_R9 | ecosystem: Host-associated > Plants > Roots... | reverse complement strand
GGAACCAGTAATAGATGCCGCCCAGCAGCGGGAACACCGCGCCGCCCACCAGCACGTAGTGGAAGTGGGCCACGACGAAATAGGTGTCGTGCACCTGCGTGTCGATGGGGACCGAGGCGACCATCACGCCGGTCAAGCCGCCCGCGACGAAGTTGAAGATGAAGCCGAAGACGAACAGCAACGGCGTGGCGAAGCGCAGGCGTCCGTCCCACAAGGTCGCGATCCAGCAGAAGATCTGCATGCCCGAAGGCACGGCGACTGCCATGCTCGACGCCGTGAAGAAGCTTTCGCCCAGCCGCGGCAGGCCGGTCACGAACATGTGGTGGACCCACAGCCCGAAGGCCAGGAACCCGGTCGCAAACAGCGCCAGCACCAGGACGGAATAGCCGAACATCTTGCGGCGCGCGAAGGGCACGATGATGGCCGAGACGATGCCGGTGGCGGGCAGGAAGATGAAATAGACTTCCGGGTGGCCGAAGAACCAGAACAGGTGCTGCCACAACAGCACATCGCCGCCCTCGGCCCAGTTGAAGAAATGCGTGCCCACCAGCCGGTCGCAGATCAGCATGGTCGACGACACCATCACGGCCGGCATGGCGAAGACGATCATGAACGCGGTGACGAGCTGCGCCCACACGAACAGCGGGATGCGGTCGATGCTCATGCCCGGGCAGCGCATCTTGAACACGGTGACGATGGTATTGACCGCGACCGCCAGCCCCGAGAGCTCGGTATAGGTGATCATCTGCGCCCAGATGTCGGAGCGCTTGCCGATGCCGTATTGCGGGCCTGCCAGCGGGACATAGCTGAACCAGCCGGCGTCGGGCCCGCTGTTGACGAAGAACGCGATCCACAGCATCGCGCCGCCGAAGAGATAGACCCAATAGCTGAAGGCGTTGAGGCGTGGGAAGGCGACGGTGCGCGTGCCGATCATCAGCGGCACGAGATAGACACCCAGTGTCTCCATCACCGGCACGGCGAAGAGGAACATCATCGTCGAGCCGTGCATGGTGAAGAGCTGGTTGTAGACGTCGGGCCCGACCAAGTGGTTGTCCGGGGTGCCGAGCTGCGCGCGCATGACGAGCGCTGCCAGTCCACCGAGCAGCAGGAAGATCAGCGCGGTCACGACATAGCGCCGGCCGATCTTCTTGTGGTCGACCGTCGCGAACCAGCCCCAGAGCGTCTTCGGCTCGCTCCAGACGGCTTCGAGGCGCGCGGAGACTTCGGCCGGCGCAAGATCGGTGTCGAGCAGCGGCGCGCTCATTTCAACCCCTCCAGGAACGCGACCAATGCCGCACGGTCCGGCGCCGAAAGGTCGACCTTGGGCATGTTCGCGCCGGGCTTGACGGCTTGCGGATCGGCCAGCCAGCGGTCGAGGTTCGCAGCGGTATTGTGCAGCGTTCCCGCGGCGATGGTCGCGCGCGCCCCGAAATGCGTGAGGTCGGGACCGGTCTGACCCGCCGCGTCGCTGCCGTTGATCGCGTGACACGAGGCGCATTGGCGATGCACGAAGATGTAGGCGCCTTTCGCCGCAGCGCCGCCGTCCGGCATCGTGTTCGGCATCAGAGCATGCCTGCGCCACGCCTCGAACGCGGACGGCTCCTGGGCGAACACCCAGATCGCCATGCGCGCATGCTCGAGGCCGCAGAACTCGGCGCACTGGCCGCGATAGACGCCGGCATGGTCGGCCTGGAGCGTGAGGTAGTTGGTGCGGCCCGGGATCAGATCCTGCTTGCCCATCAGGTCGGGCACCCAGAAGCTGTGGATCACGTCGGTGGCGTGAAGCTCCAAGGTCACCGGACGCCCGACGGGGATGTGGATCTCGTTGGCGGTGGTCAGCACCTGCGAGGCGTCGTGGTTGCGGTATTCGACCTGCCACCACCATTGCTGGCCCGTGACCTTGATGCGCAGCGTGTTCATGTCGGGCCAGGCGAAGCTGCGGGTGGTGTAGAAGCTCGCGGCCGTGAACACGACCAAGATCAAAACCGTCAATGCGGTCAGTGCACCGACGATGCGCGATTTGCGCAGCTGCCGCTCGGGCGGATCTTGCTCTCCAGCCAAGCCGGGATGGCGGATGGCACGCAACAGCGCGGCCACCACCAGCAGCCAGATCGCCGCGCAGAGGGCTGTGAAGAACCAGAACAGGTCGGCCAAATGCCGCGCATTGGCGCTGTGCGGATCGAGGGCCGACTGCCAGTTCATCGTCCGGGCTCCAAGGGCGCGGAACGCTCGCGCCGGCTCTCGGCCTTGCCGCTGTTCAGCGCATCGTCGCGGGACGGCGCCACGTCCTTGCGCACATAGCGGCCCATCGAGCGCACATAGGCGGCGAGCTGCCATATCTGCTGGTCGGTCAGCCGGTTCTTCCACGCGGGCATGCCGTTCTTCCGGCCGTCGCGGATGGAGCGATAGATCTGCTGGATCTTGCCGCCGTAAATCCAGCGGTTGTCCATCAGCGCCGGACCGATGCCGCCGCCGCCATGGGCATGACAGCCAGTGCAGTTCATCCAGGTGTAGAGGCGCTTGCCCTGTGCGACGTCGTAGGCGTTCTCCTGGTAAAGCTCACCGGCGGGATTGGTCGCGGGCTGGCCGGAATAGACGCGCTTCTCGCGCTCGCATCCCGCAAGCAGCAGCGCGGCCAAGAGCGCGAACCTAGCCCAGGCGGAAGACATAGAGCCTGCCCCCCGTCTTGCCGCGCCGCGGCAGGTCCGGCACCGCGGACGCCATGCCGTTGGCTCCGGTGGAATCGCGCACGTCGACACGGTTCGTGAGCACCGCGCCGATCCATCCGCCGACGCCGGAGAGGATCGCGATATATTCGTGACCGTCCGGCCCCTTATAGGCGACCGGCTGGCCGACGATGCCGCTGTCGGTGCGGTACTGCCAAAGGAGCTTGCCGCTGCGCGCGTCCAAGGCGCGGAACCAGCCGTCGAGCGTGCCGTAAAACACGACGTCGCCCGCGGTGACGAGCGCGCCGCTCCACACCGGCATGTTCTCGTGGTGATCCCACTTGATCTTCTCGCCCGCGACGTCCCAGGCAGTCATCGCGCCGCGATAGCCGCCATGGCCTGGCTTCTGCCGCACAATCGCGCCGACGTAGGGCGTGCCTGCGATGTAGCTCGCCTGCACCCCCTCCTCGTCCATGCAGAGATTGGCGTGCGGGATATAGACGAAGCCGGTGCGCGGCGAATAGGCCGACGGCTCCCAATCCTTCGCGCCAGCGGCCGTTGGACAGATGTCGTAGACCGTTTTGCCGGTTTGCGTATGCTTGGCGGGGTTGGGGATCAGCTTGCCCGATTTCAAATCCACGCCGAAGCTCGAGTTGATATAGACGAACGGCTTGGCCGACAGCACCTGGCCGTTGGTGCGGTCAAGCACATACAGATAGCCGTTGCGGCCGGGATGCAGCAGAAGCTTTCGCGGGCTGCCCTTCCAGTCGCGGTCGACCAGGATGTTCTCGTTGATGCCGTCATGGTCGTAGAGATCGTGCGGGCTCCATTGATAGAACCACCGCGCCTGACCACTATCGACGTCGCGCGCGAAGACGCCCGAGGTCCATTTGTTCTCGCCCGGACGCTGGTCGGGGTTCCACGGCCCAGGATTGCCGGTGCCGTAGATGACGAGGCGCGCCTGCGGGTCGTAGGACACCCAGCCCCAGACATTGCCGCCGCCCTGCTTCCATCTGTCGGCCGGCCAGGTCTTGATGCCCAGGTTCTTGCCGCGGTCCTGAGGATAGAAAGGATGGAAATCCGAGCCGATCAGCACGTCCTTGTCGGGGCCGGTATGGAATGCCTTCCACGCCATCGAGCCGTCCTTCAGGTTCAATGCCGCGATCCAGCCGCGCACGCCGAACTCGCCGCCCGAATTGCCGACCAGCACTTTGTCTTCGGCGATCATAGGCGCCATGGTGAGCGTCTCGCCGATGCGGATATTGGCAAGATGGGCGCGCCATAGCTCCTTGCCGGTCGCCGCGTCGACGGCGATGGTCTGGCCGTCCAGCGTGTTCATCACCACCTTGCCGTCGGCATAGGCGGGGCCGCGATTGACGGTGTCGCAGCACGCTTCGCCCTGTGACGCAGGATCGGCATGTGGATCGAACTTCCATTTCACCGGAGCGCCCGGCTTGGTCAGGTCGAGCGCATAGAGATAGTTCGGGAACGGCGTCACGAAATACATCGTGCTGCCCACCACCAGCGTCGCCGACTCCTCGCCGTGATGCAGGCCGGTGTTGAACGTGAAGGACGGCTTCAGACGGGCGACGTTCTTCGTGTTGATCTCGGTGAGATCGGAGAAGCGCAGCGCTTGCGGTGAGCCGGACGCGACGGGCCATTCGCCATCCGCTGCCGAACCAGCATTTGTTAGTAGCAATGAAACCAGAAATATCGTCGCGACGCGCCGCATGTCCCACCTCCGCGGTGAGAACCGCGCAAAAGCGAATCCGTTCCACGACTGTCATTTGAAAGAGCGCTGAAAGAACCGGACCCGCGTTACGTTTTCTCTTCAGGGCGTTACGCGATGCGCGTGATCTTTCTTTTGGCATTGCTTCTGCTGTGCGCTTGCGATGCGCCGCGCGATCCGGAGCATGCGACCGACCGCATCCTCGCCTCTCATTTGTTGCATGCCGGCGCAAGCGAGAACCCACCCTGGATCTGGTTCGACCACGGGCAGCCCCGTGGACCGGACGCCGAACTGGTCACGCGGCTCGCGGCCAGCTTAGGCGCACGCGTCGACTGGCAGCGCGGAAGCGAGAGCCGGCTCATGCCTCTGCTTGAGAAGCGCAAGCTCGACGTGGTCGCTGGCGGCTTTACATCGTCGACGCCCTGGGGGTCGACCGTCGGCACAACGCGACCCTATGGCGGGCATGTCCTGCTGACGGCACCGGGCGAGAACCAGCTTCTGCTGCGCCTCGATCGGTTCCTGGTGACGCGCCAATGAGCGACCTCAGCGGCCCGCACACGCCGGAGCTCGCCGGCCTCGTGAAACAGGCGCGACGGTCGGCCTGGCTCAGCATCGCTTATGTCTTGAGCTGCGTGGCTCTTCTCGCACTGGTGATGAGCGGATCGCAGGCGCTGTTGACCGAGATCGTCGAGGACGGCCTGAGCCTCATCGCGCCGGTCCTGTTCCTGGTCGGCGATCGGATCAGCGCGCGGCCCGCCTCCAAACTCTATCCCTTCGGCTATGAGCGTGCGACCTCGGCCGCCTATCTGGGTGCCGCGCTCGCGCTCCTGGCGGCCGGGATGCTGGTGTTCGGCGACAGTGCGCTAAAGCTCATCGAAACGGAGCATCCCAGCATCGGCGGGTTTGACATGGGCGGCCAAGTGATCTGGATCGGCTGGCTCGCGATCCCCGTGCTGCTGTGGTGCGCGATCCCCTCCTGGCTCCTGGGCCGTAGCAAGAAGAAGCTGGCGGAGAGCCTGAACGATAAAGGCCTGCTCGCGGATGCACAGACCAAGACGGCCAACTGGCAAAGCGCCGGCGCCGCCATCGTCGGCATATTGGGCGTGGCCGCCGGACTTTGGTGGGCCGACGCCGTGGCGGCGCTTTTCATTTCGCTCGAGATCGTGCGCAGCGGCTGGAGCGAGGTCAGAACCGCATTGGCGGACCTGATGGACCGCCGTCCCCAGAAGCTGGGCCGATCCGACCTGGATCCACTGCCCGAGAAGCTCACGCAGTTCCTTCGCCGCGAAGACTGGATCGCGGACGCGGTCGTGCGCGTGCGCGAGAAGGGCCGCGAGCTCATCGCCGAAGGCATGGTCGTGCCCCGGCATCCCATGATCGACGTCACGACGATCGACGGCACGGCGAAGCGCGCCAAAGAGCTCGACGACCGCCTCGAGCACGTCGCCCTTGTTCCGACCGCGCGCCTGGACGAGCACATGCAATCGCTGCGGCTGCTTTAGCGCATCGCACCAGGCGTCAGCGACTGGCCTGACGGTCTTGCGTCTTCAGCGTCAGGAAAAGAAGTACGATCTCGCGCAGGTTCTGCCGGATGAAATCAGCCATCGCGCGTTCCTCGGTCTCCGATTGGCGCAGGGGCTGAAGCGCTTCCACATCTCCCGCAGCGTCCGCGAAGACGATCAGAGTTTCGTAAGCCGATGCCTCGAAGTTGGCCAGGCCGCAGGTGGCAAAGCAGTTCTTCAGGATTTCGTCGCCGGCCATGGCGGTCGTCGCGCTGGAGATCGCGCCCATCGTGCTCATCGCGGTGTCCTTCAGCGCCGAGCGGCTTTTGCCTAGTCGGTCGAGGATCGTCTCGAGGCGCTGAAGCTGCGCGTCCTTCTGCCGCCGATGCTCGAGGAGCTTTTCCTTTAGCTTTGGATAGTGCTCCAGCCTGTCGATCTGCGCATCGACCATGTTGCCTTCGGGTAAAATAAACAAGCAACGGTCCGTCGCCCCAACAATTGAGAGCGACGCGCGGACGATGCGTTGTCACCATGTCGAGTTCATACGACGCTCTTACCGTTCGCAGACAACCATCGTCAGGAACGGATGCGGCAACCGCTCGTTTTCCTTCCCGTCATACAAGGGAGATCTCCATGACAATTCAGAACCGGAACGCGAACCAGAGCGGCGGCGGTCAGCAGGGTTCGGGACAGCAGGGTAGCGGCGGCCAGGGCAGCGGCGGCCAGGGCAGCGGTGGCCCCGGGCGGCGGCGGCCAGACCGGAAGCGGTCAGGGTGGCGGTAGCCAGGGCGGAAGCTCGGGCGGTTCCCAGCAGAGCTCCGGCGGCTCGGGAAGCGGCAACACATCGAAATGATTTGAGCAAAGAGCCCGGCGTCGTGCCGGGCTCTTTCTTTTGAGGGAGGAACGCCATGATCACGACCGCATCGCGCCGCCGCTGCTTCACGAGCTCGCTTTGGCGCGCCTCACTCGCAACCGCCGCCGCTCTTATCGCCGCCGCGGCGCATGCCGCGCCCGGCGGAACGCGCGTCGTCACGTATCATTACGACAACCTGCGCACAGGGTGGAACGCGGCGGAGCGGGAGCTCACGCCGTCCGTGGTGGGAAGTTCCCAGTTCAAGATGGTCGCGTCGACGCCGCTCGACGACCTGGTCCATGCTCAGCCGCTGGTGATGACGCATCAGCACATACAGGGCCACGGCATCCACGACGTGGTCTATGTCGCCACCGAAAGCAACACGCTCTACGCCATCGATGCCGCGACGGGCGCGGTGCTCAAGTCGCACAATTTCGGCCCTCCCGTCCCCTATACCGGGCTTCCCAACCAATGCACCAACAACGGACCGAACCTCGGCATCACCTCGACGCCCGTCATCCTTCAGGTCACGGGCAAGATTTACCTTATGACTTACACCTTCCCCGATTTCGTTCCGACCTATCAGCTGCACCAGGTCGACCTCGCGACGCTCGAAGATGCCATCGCGCCGGTCACCGTGACCGCATCGGCCAAGCTGTCGGACGGCTCGACCTATAAGTTCGACGCGAGCGTGAGCCGCCAACGGCCGGCCTTGCTGCTCTCCAACGGCAACGTCTATGCGGGATTCGGCAGCTTCTGCGACAGTGCGGCCGACCGCTCGCGGGGCTGGATGCTCGGCTTCAGCGGCGACGATCTTTCGCCGCTGTCCGGCAACGAGCTGGCCAATGCGCGGACGCGCTCGCCGAACATGTATTTCCTGTCGTCGGTCTGGATGTCCGGCGCGGGTCCCGCGGCCTCGCTCGACGGTCACGTCTACTTCGTCACCGGCAATTCGGACTTCAGCGGCACGACTTTCCGCCGCTTCCACAACATCGAAGAGAGCGTGGTGCAGGTCTCCGACGATCTCCTCGACCTCGACGGGCTGTTCACGCCGGACGGCCCGACCGACGGCTGGAGCGCGCTGGACAAGGTCGACAACGATTTCGGCTCGGGCGGAGTCATGCTGCTGCCGGCGCAGAAGGGCGCGCCGTCGAACCTCGCCGTCGCGCTCGGCAAGGTTGGGAAGATGTATCTTCTCAACGCCGACGACCTCGACAACCATGCGCATGGCGATGCCAAGGCTTACGACATCGTCGACGGCGGCGCGTGCTGGTGCGCAGAATCCTATTTCCAAGGTCCTGACGGCGTTGGAAGGGTGATCAGCAGCGGCGACAACGTGATCCACGTCTGGAAGGTCGCAACCGGCGCCGCGCCCAAGCTCACCAAAGAGATTGAGAGCGCCAGGATCGACAACGGCCAGGACCCCGGCGTCTTCACCTGGGTGTCGTCCGACGGCCGCAAGCCGGGCACTGCGGTCATATGGGCAGTGGGCCGTCCGGTCGATTTCCAACCGGGCAAGATCGAGCTCTACGCTTTCGACGCAGCGAGCGGCGCGACGCTGTTCACCGGCGACGCGGGCACCTGGCCCTTCCCCGACAACAACGCCACGGTCATGCCGGTGGTCGCGAACGGGAAGGTGTTCGTGGCGAGCTACAAGACGCTTGCGATATTCGCCGCGAGCGGCGCGCCGGCGCGGCAGCTGCACGCCGTGCTCTCGCCGGCGCTGCGCGCGCCGCTGGGCGCAGGCGAGCACGAGATCTACGGCACGGTGCGCGGCATCCAAGGGCCGGTCGTCGCCCTACGCAAGCGCGACGGCTCCATGGTCTCGGTCGATGTGTCGGGAGCAGAGGCAAGACATGCCAAGGCCCAGCCGCAGATCGGCAAGGCGCTGGTCGCGCGCGGCAAGTATCTTTCGTCCGGCGCTCTGGCCGCCGACGTCGTGCTGCATGCCAAAAGCAGCCCCGCGATGTGGTACCCGGACCGCTGAGCGCGTCAGCGATATTCGTCCGAGCCCTGGACCCAGAGGAACGACTGGAGGTCGATCATGTCGCGCGGACGCATGTCGCGGATGCCGGCGCGTACTTTGCCGGCGAGCCAAAGATAGCCGGCATAGGTGCTCCAATTGGGGCGCGAGGCGTATTCGAACGGCAGGCCCAGCACCCGCGCCGCCTCTCTTGTCGTGTTGGGCTTGAGGAAGACATGCAGCTTGGGCTGCGCGATGAAGCCGAAGACCGTGACCAGCGGCCAAGTCAGCACGCGCGTCTGCTTGCGGGGCAGCGATTCGACGGCTGCGCACCAGCGTTCGAACCGCGCGGCGAGCGGCGCCCCGCCATGGAGCAGATCGAACAAACCTTCGGCGAAGATTTTCGCGCCCGCCTCTTCGCGCACGGCGTCGCGCAGCGCCATCTTCTCGAACGAGAACAGGAAGCTCCGCCCCGACTCGATGCGGACGGCGCGCGCCGCGATCTCCACATGGCGGCCCTCCTGCAGCGCCGCGCGGAAGACGTCGCGGTTGAGGTGCTCCTGCCATTCCAGGTGCGCCTCCCACTTGTAGTCCCGCTCCCAGGCGTGATCTCCGGAAGTGCAACGTTCGAGGCAGAGCCGCGTTCCTTGACCATGCTCACCGGTCGTTGCGCATGTGGCGAGATCGCCTACCGCATCAAGTCAGCGCCATTCGACGCGGGCTATTGTCATTGCGAGATTTGCCGCCGGCCCTCCGGCGCGCCGGTGCTCGCCTATGCGACGGTTCCGTATTCGGACTTGGTCATCGAGACGGGAGAGCCGGCGAGGCGTCGGTCCTCGTCCTTCGGCGAGCGCTGGTTCTGCTCCGATTGCGGCGCGCAGACCGCCATGCATGTCGATCATCAACCCGACACTATCGACTTCACGCTTGCGACGCTGGACAGCCCCGAAGCCGTGAGCCCCGGCTTTCACATCTGGCACAGCGCGAAGATCGGCTGGTTCGACACGGCGGACGACCTGCCCCGGCACGCCAAGTTGCGGCCCGATACGCCGGGCCTTTGATGGCGGCGAAGGATCGTGCCGCTCAAGCCGACCTGTTCGCAAGCGGCCTGCCGGAGGGCTTCGCCTATCGCGAAGACGTCCTTTCGCAGGCACAGGAAGCCGACGCGGTGCGCCGCTTCGAGGCGCTGCCGTTCAAACCATTCGAGTTCGGGAATTATGTCGGCAACCGTCGCGTCGTGTCGTTCGGCTGGCGCTACGACTATGCCGGACGCGCCCTGCGCGAAAGCGCGCCGGTGCCGGAGTTCCTGCACGAGATGCGCGACACGGCCGCGTCCTTTGCCGCAATCGCCGCCTCGTCGCTGCAGCAGGTGCTCGTCACCGAATATGCGCCGGGCGCCGGCATTGGCTGGCATCGCGACAAACCGATGTTCGAGGACGTCCTGGCCTTCTCGTTCTGTGCCTCCTGCCGCCTGCGCTTCCGCCGCAAGCGCGGCGACGGCTGGGACCGGGCCACGGTGACGGTGGCGCCGCGTTCGCTCTATCTCCTGCGCGGGCCGGCGCGCTGGGGCTGGTATCACAGCATTCCCGCTCATGCGGCGCTGCGCTACTCCGTCACCTTCCGGAACTTCAAAGCCGCCGGACCGGAAGCGCGCGGATGACGAGTTCCTTCTGTTGCAAGTCGCGCTCCAGCCGCTCGCGGAAGCGCCGCCACCAGGAATCGTTCACGGCGTCGGTCATCACCTTCAGAATCACGACTTCGTCGCGATGAGACCGGTCGCCTTCCATCCAGACGCCCTTCGCCGGCGACCGCTCATACGCGGTGAGGCCGCCGAAGCGGTCCGCGAGTTCCTGCTGGATGCGCCGCAGGAGGGCTTCAGGAAACGGCCGCCCGTCATTGTCCGCCAGCGGCAGCAGGATTTGCACCAGTTCCATGCCGATCCAACGCGCATAGGCCGCGATCCGCTCACGGAACCGCTCCTCCCGTTCGGACATTTCCCTCGCGATGCCATCGACCGTGATCGCCTCGTTCCGCTATTTCGAAACCCGTCGCGAGCTCGAGGTCGTGTTCCGGTCTCGCCGCATCTACGCCTATCGGAACGTGCCTCTGGAGACTGCCCAGGCCATGAAGGCCATGTTCTCGAAAGGCGAGTTCTTCAACCTCCATATCCGCGATCGCTACGAATTCGAGCGGCGTTCGGACGCGGCGCCCGACGAACCCACTTTGGAATGGAAAGGTCGATGAGCCAACCTGCCGTGTTCGATTGCGTGATCGTCGGCGCCGGACCCGCGGGCCTTACGGCCGCGATCTATCTGGCGCGCTACGGACTCTCCGCCTGTCTGATCGCGGGTGGGAACAGCCGTGCCGCCAAGATTCCACTGTGCCGCAACTCCCCGGGCTATCCGGACGGCGTCTCGGGCGCGATCTCCTGGACCGCATGGAGGCTCAGCTGAGCCGGTATCGCGTTCCTCGCCTTGCCAGAACGGTGTCGGATATTACGAAGCCGAAGCCGTCCGGGCCATTTGCGCTCCATCTTGAAAATGCGACGGCCGACGGCCGGACCGTCATCCTGGCCACGGGCAAGACCGACCATCCGCCACCACTGCTCTCGGCCGAAGAGCATGATGCGGCGCTGCAGGACGGCAGGCTGCACTATTGCCCTGTTTGCGACGCCAACGAGGTGCGCGGCCAGAGCGTGGTCGTGCTCGGCATAGGCGAGCACGGCCGGCAGGAAGCGCGCTTCCTGCGCAGCTATACGAGCGACGTCACCCTGCTTTCGCCGACGGCTTCTTGCTTGGCTTCACCTACAGATCGAGACGCTGGAACTTCGCACGGCCACCGCCGTGCTGCGCCCCTCGCACCTCTATGTGGCGCTTGGCTGCCGGCAGCGCTCCGGCCTCGCGGCGGGGCTCGGAGCCGCCCTGTACGACGGCGGATGCATCGTCGTCGACGCGCATCAGCGCACGAATATACCGGGCCTCTACGCCATCGGCGACGTGGTGGTCGGGCTGGACCAGATCGCGGCCGCGGTCGGACACGCCGCCATCGCCGCCACCGTCGTGCGCAACGACCTGCTGTCCTGATACCCGAGGGAGAAGATCCCTTCACACGCGGGGGGGGTCACAGGTTCAACCCCTGTCGCGCCCACCACTATTTCCTGGTTTCCCGCGGATTCTTCGGCGAGCGATTTCGTTCTATCCGGCACCGAACGGCGTACAAAAGCAGACTTCGGCACCGAAATCCGAGGAAAAACCGTGGAAAGATCGGAGGCCGGAAATCGGCGTTTGTCTCTGTCGGCGAGGCATCTTCAACACGCGCCTCTGGGCGAGAACCACCAGCGCGGCAACGGCTTCGATGAAGCAAGATGCGTTGGACGATTTCGACCTTGATCGTTGGGGCGCGCATGGCGACCGCCGACAGTTTGAAGCGTTACACCAAGGCAGCTTAGCGTGATGCTCAATGCCGAGTACGCCAGTCCGATTACGTCTCTCGCGGCGCCGTGGCTTTCGGCTTCAAGACATATCGCTCGCGACCAACAGCCGCTCGGCCGCAATCGTCGCGCGCCCGAGCAAATGGGGCAACCCATTTTCCGTCCAAACATATGGACGCGAGTCTGCAATAGCGAAGTATGAGACCTATCTTCAGCAGGTGAGCGGTCCCGGAGGAGCTCTGGACCCCGCTGAGCTTCGCGGCAAGAACTTGGCCTGCTGGTGCGCTCTGGATCAAGCCTGCCATGCCGACGTTCTTTTGAGATGGGCCAATCGATGCGTATGAACAGATCAGTCTGCGGCGGGTGCGCTTGGTGGCGCCGTTCGCTATCGTCTCGATTCGGAGCCGCAGGACGCCGGCTATTGCCATTGCTCCATATGCCGCCGAGCCTCCGGTGCACCGGTCCTCGCCTTTGCGACGGTCCTCCGAGAGCACTTTGTCGTAACGCGCGGAGATATCGCGAGTTGGAAATCTTCCGAGATCGGAAGCCGCGGTTTCTGCCGGGACTGTGGTACCCAGCTGACGATGAGCGTCGCGCACCAGCCCGACACCCTCGATTTCACGATCGCATCGCTCGACGAGCCGGACGCCGTCGCGCCGGACTTTCATATCTGGTTTGGCAGTCGAATTTCCTGGTTCGACACCAGCGACGCGAAACCTCGCCACGAGAGATTCAGAGCTGATACGCGCGGACTGCCGGACCGCTATCGCGATGGCGTCTCGACCGAAGTCCCTTTCGAGACGAAATAATCGCCTGTTAAGGTAAAATGATACCCTAGCAGTGAAAAGCCGCCCGCAACCTCGACGTAGCAACAGGGACTGTGGCGAAGAGTTCCCGACCACCGGATTGGCCGTAGCAGCCGGCCAAGCGTTTCTCCCTTGCGGATTTCAAGACGAAGTGGACACAGACGTGCGGGATGACGACAAAGTCCGAAAGGGCTTCGTAAGGGTTCGGGGCGCTCGCGAGCACAATCTGAAGAACGTCGATGTCGATATCCCGCGCGATGCCCTGGTCGTGTTCACGGGCGTGTCGGGGTCCGGCAAATCGTCCTTGGCCTTCGGGACGCTGTATGCAGAGGCGCAGCGGCGCTATCTGGAATCGGTTTCTCCCTACGCCAGACGCCTTTTCCACCAGATGTCGGTACCCAAGGTCGATGCGATCACCGGCCTGCCGCCCGCGGTCGCGCTTCAGCAGCAGCGCGGCGCGCCGACCACCCGCTCGTCGGTGGGCAGCGTCACGACGCTCTCGAACCTGCTGCGCATGCTCTATTCCCGTGCGGGACAGTATCCCAAGGGCCTGGACAGGTTGGAAGCCGAGTCCTTCTCAACCAACACGCCGGAAGGCGCCTGTCCGCGCTGTCACGGCATCGGCCGCATCTATGAGGCAACCGAGAAATCCATGGTGCCGAATGACCAACTGACTATCCGCGAGCGCGCGGTGGCGGCATGGCCGCTGGCCTGGGGCGGACAGAACCTGCGCGACATCCTGGTGAGCCTCGGCATCGACGTCGATATCCCGTGGAAACAGCTTCCGAAGAAGACGCGCGACTGGATCCTGTTCACCGACGAGCAGCCGACGGTGCCGGTCTATGCCGGGTTCACGCCGGCGGAGACCCGCCAGGCGCTGCGGCGAAAGATGGAGCCCAGCTATATGGGCACGTTCAGCTCGGCGCGCCGCCACGTGATGCACAGCTTCGCCACCACGCAAAGCGCGATGATGAAGAAGCGCGCGGCGCGCTACATGCTGAGCACCCCCTGCCCGCTCTGCCACGGCAAGCGGCTCCGGCGCGACGCCCTGTCCGTGACCTTCGAAGGCTTCGACATCGCGGAGATGACGCAGCTTCCGATGAGCCGTCTCGCGGCCATCTTCACGCCTTACGTCAGCGGCACGGCGCCGGCGCTCGTCGAGCTGCGCAAGGACCATCCCGAGAAGGCGATGGTCGTCGATCATATCACAGCCGATCTCTGCACGCGCCTCGCCGTCCTGCTCGACCTGGGGCTGGGCTACCTGGCGATGGAGCGCAGCACGCCGACGCTCTCGCCGGGCGAATTGCAGCGGCTTCGTCTTGCGACGCAAGTGGTCTCGAACCTGTTCGGTGTCGTCTATGTGCTGGACGAGCCGTCCGCGGGCCTGCATCCGGCCGATACGGAGGCGCTGCTGCGCGCGCTGGACAGGCTGAAGGACGCGGGCAATTCGCTGTTCGTGGTCGAGCACGATCTCGACATCATGCGGCACGGCGACTGGATCGTCGACGTCGGCCCCGCGGCAGGCGAACACGGCGGCCAGGTGCTCTACAGCGGCGAGCCGGCCGGTCTGGCGGCGGTCGCGACGTCGCAGACGGCGAAATATCTCTTCCACGACGCGCGGCCTCGGCACACGCCGCGCCGCCCCGTGCGCTGGCTGAAGCTGCGCGGGGTCAGCCGCAACAATCTGCACGGCCTCGATTGCGACATCCCTTTGGGCGTGCTCACGACCGTCACGGGCGTATCGGGCTCGGGCAAGAGCAGCCTGATCGCGCAGGCGCTGGTCGAGCTCGTCGGCGAAGCGCTCGGCCAGGGCGCACAGAAGGACGACGCCGAGACCGATCCGCTGGAACAGGGAGAAGTCATCGCGACTGCCGGACGGATCGAAGGCGGCCTGAGCGGCATCAAGCGCCTCGTCCAGGTCGACCAGAAGCCCATCGGCCGCACGCCGCGCTCCAACCTTGCGACCTATACCGGTCTGTTCGACAATGTTCGCAAGCTTTTCGCCTCGACTCCGCTCGCCAAGCGGCGCCGTTATGACTCCGGCCGTTTCTCCTTCAACGTGGCAAAGGGACGTTGTCCCACCTGCAGCGGCGAAGGGTTCGTGATGGTGGAGCTCCTTTTCCTGCCCAGCGTCTATGCACCTTGCCCGGTCTGCCACGGCACTCGCTACAATGCGAAGACTCTCGAGGTGCGGTATCGGGCCAAGTCGATCGCCGACGTATTGGAGATGACGGTCGATGCTGCGTGGACGTTTTTCGATGGCGAAGACACGCTTCGTCACGGTCTGTCGGTATTGCGCGAGGTCGGCGTCGGCTACCTGCGTCTCGGCCAGCCTGCCACCGAGCTTTCCGGCGGCGAAGCGCAACGCATCAAGCTTGCGACCGAGCTGCAGCGGGCACAGGGCGGGAACACGCTCTATGTTCTCGACGAGCCCACCACGGGCTTGCATGCATCGGACGTCGACAAGCTCGTTGTGCAGCTCGAGCGTCTGGTCGGCGCTGGCAACACCGTCGTTGTGATTGAACATGAGATGCGCGTCGCTGCCGTGAGTGACTGGACAATCGATATCGGGCCAGGCGCTGGGGAGATGGGCGGCCGGGTGGTCGCCGCCGGTCCGCCAGAGAGCATAGCCCGCAACAAGTCCAGCCGCACCGCACCCTATCTGGCGCGGGCTCTGGCGAAAGCGTCATAGCTCTTCGCACGGGATCGCTCTGACGATCAGCTTTTCCTGCCTCAACTCGCGCTCCACGCGCTTGCGGAACTCGCGCCACCAGTCTTCGTCGAGGTTATTGCTCATGACCTCGACGATGACGACTTCGTCCTTCTGCTGCGCACCGTCACGCTGCCAGATTCCCCTCGCGGGCGATCGCTCGTAAGCCGTGAGGCCACCAAAACGGTCGACCTGCTCCTGTTGGATGCTGCGCAGAACTGCTTCTGGGAACGCCGCGCCGTCATTGTCCGTGAGCGGCAAGAGAATCTGTATCAGCCTCATCGCTCCGGCCGCGCGCGCAGACATCGAAGAAGTTCTTCCAGATAGGGCACAAAATTCAAGAGGAATGCGGCCAACAGGACGGAGCCGATGTACCACGCAGGCAATGGTGGCTGGCGCAAATGGAGCACGAAATCTGCATGCTGCTCGCCGAGCCCGAACAACGCTTCGAGCTGACGGAACGCAATGACGCCGGCCAGGAGGAGCGCAGTGATCGGCATGATCTCGAGGAAGCTATGGACCATCTGCTCGACCGGACGCACCTTGCGAGTGGCATTTGCATAGCGCACGTCGACGAAAGCGATCAGATGACGCAGCACGACGAAGACCGTCATCAGGACGAGAAGGCCGGCATCGATATCGAAGAACAGCGCCGTGATGAGCGGTATGCCTACCGAGGCAAACTGCATCAAATGCAAAAGCGACTCCTTTGCTCCCGAGGTTCGAGCAATGTCGCTCGCGCGGTGGCAGATATAGTCGGAGAGACCCATCGCCAACCACACGGGTATGACGACGAAGCCCAAAAACATCGTCGCGCCAAAGGCGCCGAAATCCGGCGCATCTCGGCCCATGGCCATCTCCCGAAACAGCTGCTTGGAAACGAGCGCGATAGAGGAAGGTTCACGCGTGGCACTCCTAACAAATGCAAGCGCGCCAACCGAAGGTTAGTCACTGTACGGAGCTTTTGCGGAACAGTTGCTTCAACGAGCCGTTTTTCTTGCGCAACAGAAGGAAAGCGTCAATGACAAACCAGAACAATCAGCAGGGCAGCGGTCGCGGGCAGCAGGGCGGCAGTCAGACAGGCTCGGGTCAGGGCGGCCAGCAGGGCGGCGGTCAACAGGGCAGCGGTCAGCAGGGCAGCGGTCAGCAGGGCAGCGGTCAGCAGGGCAGCGGTCAGCACGGCAGCGGTCAGCAGGGTCAGCAGAGCGGCGGGCAGAAGGGCGGCAGTCAGGGCGGTGGCGGTCAACGCGGCGGGACCTCGAAATAGCTTTTGAGGGAAAGAGGCCCGGGCGTTCCGGGCCTCCTTCTTGTGAAATGATAAGAAGGAGAATGAGGCCGCTCGGCACCAGTTGAACCTAAAACATTTCAAGCCGACACTTCGGCATGATCGTCGATCCGTTGATCCGGAAACTGGAACAGTTCGAACCGCTTTCCCCGGAAGCCCGCACCGCTCTTGAAGCCATGCCGTCCCGGTTGCGCGAGTATGGCAAGGGCGAGTTGATCGTGGAGCAGGGATCCTCGCCCGACGAAAGTGCGATCGTGGTGAAGGGTTGTGCGTTTCGCTTCAAGCGATTGGCCGACGGCGAGCGGCAGATCGTGGCTCTTCATGTGCCGGGCGATTTCGTGGACCTGCACAGTTTTGTGCTAAGGCCGATGGACCATTCCGTTACCGCGGCCTGCCAGTCGATCATTGCACGGGTGCCGCACGCAAAGATCGCGGAAGTGCTAAAGCACCATCCCCATCTCACCCGTAACCTGATGTGGGATATGGCTCTGGACGCCGCAATCGCGCGAGAGTGGATGGCGGCGATGGGCCTGAGGCCGGCACCGGAGCAGATCGCCCATCTTCTGTGCGAGATGTATTTCCGCATGCGTCGCGCCGGTCTGGTGCGAGACGATAGCTTCGAGTTCGTATTGACCCAGCAGGATATCGGGGATCTTTGCGGGATGTCGGCTGTGCATGTGAACCGCTCGCTACAGGCCCTGCGCGCGAGGGAGCTGATCGAAATGGACAAGCAGAGGGTTACCGTACTGGCGTTGGACAAGCTGATCGCGCTCGCGCGCTTCGATTCTGCTTATCTGCATCTCATCGAGTAGTGCCACGGAACCGGCTTCCGACCTGGCCGTTGAAATGTCGCATTCGCGAGTTCCAATCCATGACATTAGACTGCGTGATCGTGGGCGCGGGCCCCGCGGGTCTAACGGCGGCGGTTTACCTGGCGCGCTTCGGGCTCTCTGCCTGCGTGATCGCGGATGGGAACAGCCGCGCTGACAGGATCCCGCTTTGTCGCAATTTTCCAGGCTATCCCGACGGGATCTCCGGCGGCGACTTGCTGCGGCGGATCGACACCCAGCGCGAAAAGTATGGTGTTCCGCGCGTCACCGGCCATGTGGACGCGGTAACGATGGAAGCGACGGGCTTCAGCGTCCGCCATGGAGAAAACATCATGCATGCCCGCGCCGTTATCCTCGCCACGGGCAAGACCGACGCACCGCCGCCGCGAATGGCCCAAGCTGAGCATGACGCCGCCCTGCGCGAGGGCCGACTGCACTATTGCCCGATCTGCGATGCGCACGAGGTGCGCGACCGGGACGTTGTCCTGCTCGGCTCCGGCGATCACGGCATGCGCGAGGCTGAGTTTCTGTGCAGCTATACCAATGACGTCACGCTGCTCTGCCCGGACGGGCCGCAAGCGCGTCGCAGCGGCATAAAGGCCGTTGATGGCCCGCTGATCGCTCTGTCCTATCGGTCGGGAGTACTGGAATTGACGACCGCGGCGGCCGTGCTGCGCCCCTCCCACTTGTATATCGCCCTGGGGTGCCACCAAAGATCGGAGCTGGCCGCTTCCCTCGGCGCATCCCTCTCAGAGGACGGCTGCATCGTGGTCGACGCGCATCAGCGGACCAGTATCTCGGGCCTGTACGCGATCGGCGATGTCGTCGTGGGCTTGGACCAGATCGCCACGGCGATCGGGCATGCGGCCACTGCAGCGACCGCGATCAGGAACGACTTGTGTTCCTCGTCTACCCGCTCGGCCGCATCACAACCTTGATGCAGCCATCCTCCTTCTTCTTGAAGGTGTCGTACATCTTGGGCGCGTCGTCGAGCCCGCAACGGTGGGTGATGACGAAGGATGGATCGATCTTACCCTGCTCGATCATGCTCATCAATTTGTCCATGTAGTTGAGCACGTTGCACTGGCCCATGCGGATGGTAACACCCTTCTGGAACGCGGCACCAAAGGGCACCATGTTAAGGAAGCCACCGTAGACGCCCGATATCGATATCGTTCCACCGGCGCGCACGTTGCGCATGCAGCCGCGCAACGCGTTGATGCGGTCCGTGCCGATTCCAGCCAGCGCCAAGGCACGGTCGGCGACGGCATCCCAGGTGCCATGTCCGTGTGCTTCCATGCCGACGGCATCGATGCAGCGATCGGGCCCACGTCCTTTGGTGATCTCGTTCAGCCGCTCGTAGACGTCCTCTTTTTCAAAATTGATCGTCTCTGCGCCGGCGGCGGCTGCCAGCGCCAGGCGTTCGGGCACGATGTCGATGGCGACGACGTGCCCCGCTCCTAGCATCTGCGCACTGCGGATGCAGAATTGTCCGACCGGACCGCAACCCCACACGGCGACGGTATCGCCGTCTTCGATACCGGCGAACTCGGCGCCCTGATAGCCGGTCGGAAAAATGTCCGTCAGGAACAGCACCTGCTCGTCGGTCAAGCCGTCGGGGACTTTCGTCGGGCAGACATCGGCGAAGGGGACGCGGACATATTCCGCCTGGCCGCCCGGATAGCCGCCGGTCAGATGCGAATATCCGAACAGACCGGCGATCCTGTGGCCGAACATGGCTTCGGCCTTGTCGGCGGTGCGGTTGGTGCGTTCGCAGCAAGACCATAAGCCCTTCCGGCAAAAGAAGCATTCGCCGCAGCATATGGTGAAAGGCACGACGACGCGATCGCCGACCTTGAGCCTGTTGTTCTCTTTGCCGACCTCGACGACCTCGCCCATGAACTCATGGCCCAGGATATCGCCACTCTTCATCTCGGGGATATAGCCGTCATAGAGATGCAGGTCGGAGCCGCAGATAGCGGTGGCAGTGACCTTCACGATGGCATCGCGCGGCGCCTCGATGACCGGATCGGGAACCGTGTCGACGCGCACGTCGTACTGACCATGATAGACCACTGCCTTCATGAAACGCTCCCAGTGCGTGTGGTGGGGAGCGGCGCCGGATTCCCGGCGCCGCTTCCGTTATCAATCGCGGTTCTGCCAGCCGCGGCGAGCCGCTTCCGCATGTCCGCGGGAATCTCCGAACCATCCCCCATGGCCTTCGTTGCTTCCGCCGCGCGAAGAGCCGCCGCCGCGCGAGCCGCGCCGATCATCATCATCGTCATCGCGAGACCGCGAGCCGCCGCCGGATGACCGGTTTTCCCAGCCGCGCTCGGAAGCCCGCGAATGCCCCTCGGGGTCGCCGAACCAGCCACGGCCCTCGTCACGGCCACCGCGCGAGGACCCGCCGCCGCGCGACGAACCCCGTCCGCCACGATCGTCATCGTCATCGTCGCGCGAACGCGAGCCGCCGCCGCGGGACGAAGACGAGCGTCCCTCCCAGCCGCGTTCCGACGCCTCGGAATGGCCGCGGGAATCGCCGTACCAGCCCCGACCGTCGCCGCCGCCGCCACGCGACGAGCCGCGTCCGCCCCGGTCGTCATCGTCGTCACGCGAACGCGAGGAAGAGCCGCCACGCGAGCCGCGGCCGTCGTCGTCGCTGGTGAAGCGGCCGCGATCGTCACGGTCGCGGCTTCCGCCGCCATTGCCGCCGCGGCGATCGTCGTCGTCATCGTCGCGCGAACGCGAAGAGTAGCCGCCGCGGGAAGAATTCGAGCCACCGCGTCGGTTGTCGTCATCGTCGCTGCTGAAGCGCCCGCGGTCGTCGCGGTCGCGATCGTTGGAATTTCTGGCCATGCCGGATGTCTCCTGTCCTTGAAGATTCTGGGGGTTGAGCGAACGGGGCTTGGGGGGCTCGAGGTCGTTCTCGTCGGTCTGGCCAACGAGCTCCTGCTTTCGCGCCAGGAGCTTCTGTCCCAGCGCCTCCATGTCGACTGCGGCCTTCTTGGCCTTGGCGAAGATCCCGTCGCGTGGCTTTTCCTCTTCGCCGACATGATGCTTGATGTATTCCGCGAGCACGGCGAACTTGGCGTCATAGAACTCGTCGTCGGGCTTGCCCGCGATGAGCTCCGCGATCATTACCTTGGCGCCGTCGTGCTCGACCTGCGCCTCGTCGAGCATGTCGTCTTCGACGTTCTTCTCGCGGCAGGCCGGATAGAAGATTTCCTCCTCCAGCTTGGTGTGCACGATGAGCTCCTTGCAGACCTGCTTGGCGATCTTGGCTTTCTCCTCGGCCGAAGGCGCCTTCTCATATTGCGCGAACAGGCCTTCCACCTTGCGATGGTCGGCCTTGAGCAGGGTTGCTGCATCTTGTCCTTTGGGCGTTTGTTGAAGCGCGGCGACGGCAACGGCCGCTTTTGAGTCTCGCTTCGCAGGTATTGCTGGCATGGATACCTCTGTTTGAGGATGCAGCAACACAACAACGACAATCACCACACGTTCCGTCAGCGGAAAAATATCGCGGCGATATGAGAAATCTTCCCGCGGCGTGACGTTTGTTAAAGCGAAGCACCCGCGAAGACAGCTATTTTCAGCGACAGTTTGTGCAAATCAACAATCAGTAAAACCTGCTCGGAACGATTGCGCTCACGCTATTTGGTTCGCACAAGGACATAGCGCACCAAACGCCGAGACCGACCTTGTTGGCACTGCGTGGAAAGCGCTTCTTCGAACTAACAATTGCAAGCGCCGGAACGAATTATTTCGCGCGCGCTCAAATCGGCGAAACACAATCCTCACGGCGCCGTTGTGACCACGCCAACAGAAGGATGACGCCATGTTCATGCACAACAAACGCCTGCAGTACACCGTACGTGTGGGTGAGACCAATCCGGTTCTTGCCTCGCTTCTCCTCGAACAGTTCGGCGGGCCCGACGGTGAGCTCGCCGCCGCGATGCGCTACTTCACGCAGGGGCTGGCCGAGGACGATCCGGGACGCAAGGACATGCTGCTCGACATCGCGACCGAAGAGCTCAGCCATCTCGAGGTGATCGGTTCGATCGTCGCGATGCTGAACAAGGGTTGCAAGGGCGCCATCTCCGAGGCTTCGATGACCGAGGCGGAGCTCTATCTGTCGCTGACCAAGGGCGGCAACAGCCACACCCAGGGTATCCTCTTCGGTGGCGGGCCGGCGCTGACCAACTCGTCCGGCGTTCCGTGGACGGCGGCCTATGTCGACAGCCGAGGCGATCCGACCTGCGACCTGCGCTCGAACATCGCCGCCGAGAGCCGGGCGAAGATCATCTATGAGCGCCTGATCAACATCACCGACGATCCCGGCATCAAGGACGCGCTCGGCTTTCTGATGACGCGCGAGGTTGCGCACCAGAAGTCGTTCGAGAAGGCGCTGTACTCCATCCAGGACAACTTCCCGCCGGGCAAGCTGCCGGGCATCGAGAAGTTCGCGAACATCTACGTCAACACCTCGCAAGGTCCCGGCGACGGCAAGGGCTCGTGGAACGCCGGCCCGCAATGGGACCGCATCGACGATCTGGAACAGACGATGCCAATCGACGGCGGCGATGGCCAAGCCACCGTCGTTCTCGCGGACGACGAGAAGGGCACACTCGACCAGCTGCTGGTGCGCACGCTGTCCGACCCCGAAGGCGATCCCGAGACCGGTGTCGACTTGGGCGCGGGCGCCGGTGCGGGGCGCATCACCGACGAAGACTTGGGCGGCGCGGCCGATATCAACGACGCCGCGGACCAGGCCAAAGCGGCGACGGAATAGCCGGCCGGCCACGCCGGTGGATGCGCGTCCCGCCCCTCCCGCGCATCCGCCGGTGGTTTCTAGGAGCTAGATTTTCACCCACCTCCGGATCAGACGATGGCCGTCACCGCGCCCGACTTCGTCCTCGCCCCGCGTCCAGCGTTCGCTTGGCGCAAGCTCCTCGCCGCCATGGGACCGAGCTATCTCATCGCGGTCGGCTACATGGACCCGGGCAATTGGGCCACGGATATCGCCGCCGGCTCGCGCTTCGGCTTCGCGCTCCTTTCGGTTGTCGTTTTCTCGTGCCTGGCGGCGTTATTCTTGCAGAAATTGGCGCTCAAGCTCGGCATCGCGAGTGGGCGCGATCTGGCATCGCTCTGCCGCGAGCGCTATTCCCCTTCGCTGAAGGTCTTTTTGTGGATCACCTGCGAGATCGCGATCGTCGCCTGCGATCTCGCCGAAGTCGTTGGAATGGCGATCGCGTTGAAGCTGCTGTTCGGCTTTGCGTTGATCGTGGGTATCGGCCTTACCGCCGTGAGCACCCTTGCACTCCTGACCCTGGAAAAGGCGGGGTTTCGGCGCCTTCAAGCGCTTGTGATCGTTCTCGTCGTCGTCACCGGCGCGTGCTTCGTCTATGAGATAGCCGCAAGCCACCCCTCCCCGGGCGAGCTTGTCGCGGCCTTTGTCCCCGCACGGCGCACGCTCACCGATCCCTATGCGCTCTACATTGCGCTCGGCATTTTCGGCGCCACGGTGATGCCGCACAATCTGTATCTTCAAAGCGCGCTTTATCGGCGGCAGGACTTCCAGGACAAGCGCGAAGCCGTGCGGTTCGCGGGTGTGGATTGCACCATTGCGCTGACGTTCGCGGCGCTGGTGAATGCGGCGATCCTGATCACGGCTGCGTCCGCATTCCATTGGACGGGACATTCCGGCGTCGCCGGCATTGAGGACGCCTACCGCCTCCTGACGCCGGCGCTCGGTGCGGGCGCTGCGAGCACGCTCTTTGCCGTCGCCCTGCTCGCTGCCGGGCAGAACTCGACATTGACCGGAACGCTGGCGGGCCAAATTGTGATGGAAGGCTTCCTGGGATGGTCGCTCGACCCGCGTTGGCGCCGGCTTCTGACCCGCACGGCTGCCCTGGCGCCGGCCCTCGCCGTCGTGATGATTGCGGGTGAAGGCGCGGTGTCGCAGCTCCTCGTGCTCAGCCAAGTGGTGTTGAGCCTGCAGCTGGGCTTCGCCGTGGTTCCACTGGTCCGCTTCACCGGCGAGCGCGCGATCATGGGAGCGCTCGTCAATGGAACGGCGACGCGCTGGACCGGCTACACCTTGGCCGGCACGATCGTCATTGCCAATCTATGGCTTGTCGCGTGGTCGGTGGCTTGAATAGCAAAAGAGCTGCTGCGTGACCGTCCGCGCCTGCTTCTCGTCTGCTTCCATCGCAGTTACTTCCGTCGCGATTTCGCCCCAAAAGGCCGCCAGATCGTCGCGACCAACGGCCTTCAGCCGGGCAGCGTGGTCGAGCGCGGCTGCGAACGCTCCCGATCCGCGCCGGACAATCATATAGGTGGCAACGCCACGCGCTTCTTCATTCCCCATGAGACGCATCTCAGCGCGATCTCGACCGGTTCACACTCAACAATGTTAGCCGGTGTTCACCTTCCGCGCTTCCGGTCGGACGTATCGCGTCTCACCGCGCTCGAGGCCGTCGCGGACATGAAGAATTACCTCACGCGCCTTCAACAAATGCGAAGGATATGCCGATGATGCGTCGATATAGTTGCCAGTATGCGCAGGAGCGCTTTTGCAATGGGCCAAAACAACGATCCGACAGAGCACGGCGACCCGCAAGGACAGCAGGGCGGGAAGGTGACGATCCCTGCCGCGGAGAGGAAACGTGAAGCCGGCTATCCGCGTCCCAAAGATTCGCAAGAAGGACAACACGAAGACGTCCCGCCGCGGTCATAACGCGCCATGGGCGACCAATCGGTAGGATCCTTCAGCGGCGCGGAAAAGCTGGACGAGCTCTCGCCGAAGCAGACCAGGGAAGTCGAAAAGCAAGGCCGCGCGAACGCCGCTCTGATCCACGAGACCATACGCGCCGAGGGACTGACAGAACTGGAGCGCTCCGTCGTGGCGCTGGCGCTCTCCGCTCTGGCGGCGGGAATGTCCATGGGATTTTCGCTTCTGGTACAAGGCTGGCTGCATGCGGCGCTGCCGCCGGGACCGACGCAGCAGTTGCTGTCGCCGTTGGGCTATACGGTGGGATTCCTCGTCGTCGTGCTGGGCCGGCAGCAGCTCTTCACCGAGAATACCCTGACCCCGGTCCTGCCGCTCCTGCACGACAGAAGCGTCACAAACCTCGTCCGCCTGCTCCGATTATGGCTTGTCGTGCTATTGGGCAATGTGATCGGCACGATCGTGATGGCGTTCGCGATCGCGAAGTGCGGCATCTTCGAACCGGCGGCAATGAGCGCCTTTACCGAGATCGCCCGGCCGACGGTCGAGGGCGACTTCGTTTCCACGTTCTATCGCGCCATCTTCGCGGGCTGGCTGATCGCGCTCATGGTCTGGCTGCTGCCCGGCGCGGAGTCCGCGCGTTTCGTCGTATCATTGCGCTCGCCTATGTCGTGGCGCTCGGACACTTCTCTCACATCATCGCGGGATCGGTGGATGCGGCGTTCCTCGTGGCCATGGGAAGCGCCGGCTGGGCTGACTATGCAGGGCGGTTCTTCATCCCCACGCTGCTGGGCAACACGGTGGGCGGCGTCGTGCTGGTGGCGCTGCTGAATTACGGCCAGGTCGCCGCGGGCAAAAGCGAGACGGGCTGATTCCGTGTCCGTCGCGATCCATAACACATGACTCCGGCCGACTCTCGCACGCCTCTGCGCACCATAAATCAACAAATGCTAGTCGCATTTCGCAAAAGCGGCACCGGCGTGGCCTCCCCGCCGGCGCCCGTCTCGTTATTCCTCCGACTCGTATTCGATGCCGTACGCCTCGTCGATCTGGCCGCCATAGGACTTCGTGAACTTCGGCTCCGAACCCGCCGAATACCGCGGCATGTTCTCGAGAGAATCCTTGTCCACGTCGATCACATAAGCGCCTTCGTCCTCGTCGTATTCCAGCGCCTGCCAAGGGACCGGATAGAAATCCGAGCCCATGCCCAAAATGCCGCCGAACTGCAGCACCGCGTACTCGACCTGCCCGGACACCTTGTCGATCATCAGGTTGTAGATCGAGCCCAGCTTCTCGCCTTCGGTGTTATGCACGCTCGTGCCTTCGACCTTGTCGGAGGCGATCAGGTCTTCCGTTTCGTCCGTCTCAAGCTCTGCCATGACATGCTCCATTGAGGACTGTGTTCACAGCATCGCTAACGGGCAGCGAAGAGGTTTGATGCACGAGCGCAGTGCTTTGCGTTGCAGAACACGCGATCGAGTGGCAAATGTTATCGCGATAAAACAGCTTTCGCGCAGGCAGGAACCAAACCCTTCCCACCCGGTTGATTGGGTTGTCGACGCATATCGCGCCGGCATTCATTTGCGCAAAAAAGGCGGGCGGGCATGGACAAATCGGCCGGGTGCTTGAGGCCCGATATACCCATCATTTGTTTTTCCCACCTGCGTTGGGACTTCGTTTTTCAACGCCCGCAACATTTGATGAGCCGCTTTGCACGAACGCGCCGTGTGTTCTTCGTACAAGAAGTGGAGCTACATGACGGGGCCGCGATTCTCGACACGAGGCATGACCCTGCGACCGGCGTTACGGTATGGATTCCCCGTCTCCCGCGCGAAGGCAACGAGAGCGACCGGGACGCGACGGTCGAAGCTCTGCTTTTGGGTGCGATGGAAAAAGCGGGCTTCTCACGGCCGGTGCTCTGGTACTACACGCCGCTGATGCGTGCGTTTTCGAGCGGGATCGCGGCTTCGGCCATCGTCTACGACTGCATGGACGAGCTGTCGCAATTCCGCTTCGCCCCAGCTGCTCTGGTGGACGCAGAGAAGGAGCTGATGCGCGTTGCAGACGTGATGTTCACGGGCGGATACAGTCTCTATGAAGCGAAGCGTCGCTTTCACCCCAACATCCATCCGTTCCCATCGGCAGTCGACCGCGAACATTTCGCCAAGGCGCGACAGGAATCCGACCCCGCCGACCAATCCGCTTTGCCGCACCCCAGGCTCGGCTACTTCGGCGTCATCGATGAGCGCATCGATCTCGAGCTTGTCGCGAAGATCGCGGGCGATCGTCCGGGCTGGAGCATCGTCATGCTCGGTCCCGCCGCAAAGCTTGGCCCGGAGGAGCTGCCGCGGCGGGCGAATATCCACTATCTCGGCATGAAGCCTTATGCCGAGCTCCCGAACTATCTGTCGGGATGGGACGTGGCGTTGATGCCGTTTGCCATCAACAAAGCCACCCAATTCATCAGCCCAACCAAGACGCCGGAATATCTTAGCGGCGGCAAAATGGTCGTCTCTACGCCGATCGCGGATGTGCAGCGGCACTATGGCGATCTCAATGCGGTCTGCATCGCAGCAACAGCCGATGCGTTCGTCGCTGCATGCGACACCGCGCTGGCCCTGTCGCGAGAGCCGGAGCAGTGGCTTCCGGCGGCGGATGCCGCGCTCGCCGGGATGTCTTGGGATGCCACGTTCCTCCAGATGGAAGCGTTGGTCGATGCTGCGGTGACGGCCCGTAACTTCAAGCCGGCACCGCGAGTTCATGCCCACTATGATTTCCTGGTGGTGGGCGCCGGTTTTGCCGGCTCGGTCATGGCCGAGCGCCTCGCTTCGAGCGGCAGCAGCGTCCTGGTGGTGGATCGTCGCTCGCATATCGGCGGAAATGCCTACGACTATCACGACGCGTCGGGAGTGTTGGTCCACAAGTACGGCCCTCATATCTTCCATACCAATTCCGAGGAGATTTTTGCCTATCTCTCCCAATTCACGTCATGGCGGCCATATGAGCACCGAGTCTTGGCGGACATCGGCGCAAAGCGCGTTCCTATCCCCATCAACCGCACGACGCTCAACGAGGTGTTCGGCATCGCGCTGGCGACCGACGAGGACGTCAAGCAGTTCCTGAACGCACGCGCCGAGAGGATCGCGGTCATCCGAACCTCGGAGGATGTCGTGCTCTCGACCGTGGGGCGCGAGCTCTACGAGATGTTCTTTCAAGACTATACGCGCAAACAATGGGGGCTGGATCCGTCCGAGCTGGACAAGTCCGTGACCGCGCGCATTCCCACCCGCTTCAACACCGACGACCGCTATTTCACGGATCGGTTTCAGGCAATGCCTGCGCTGGGCTATACCGAGATGTTCGAGAGGATGCTCAGCCATCCCAACATCACTGTCGTGCTCGACACCGATTTCAGAGACATCGCGAGGGACGTCGACTTCGGGCACCTGATCTACACCGGCTCCATCGACGAGTATTATGGCTTCTCGGAGGGCAAGCTACCCTATCGAAGCCTGACATTCGAGCATCGCTCGCTGAAGCGGGAGAAGTTCCAGCCCGTCGGTACCGTGAACTATCCGTCAATCGACAAGATGTACACGCGGATCACCGAGTTCAAGCACATGACCGGCCAGGCGAGCGACAGTACCAGCATCGTCTTTGAACTCCCCAGCGACGACGGCGATCCCTATTATCCGATCCCGACGGCCGAAAACGCAGCGCTCTATAAGCGCTATGAAGCGCTTGCCATGCGGGAGGAAAACGTAACGTTCGTCGGACGGCTGGCGACCTACAGGTATTACAACATGGACCAGGTCGTCGGGCAGGCGCTGGCGACGTTCCGGCGCCTTCGCGCCGCCAGTAAGAGCTTTCGGGCTTCAAGCATCGCCGCCGCGGAGTGATGTTGGGCCGAGCGTCAAAGCGCGTTCCCCTGCTGGCGGGCTTCGAGTCCTCGTCCATGAAGTTCTGGGACGGCCGGCGCTTCGATGCGATCAGACAAAGCGGTCACGACCGTCAGGCCGCCGTGGATTATGGGTTGCTCGCCGCATCCGGCATCCGCACGATCCGTGATGGAATGCGCTGGCATCTCATCGAGCGGACGCCCGGCGCGTACGATTGGTCCAGCGTGACGCGGATGGCGGATGCAGCGCTTGAAGCCGGCGTGGAGATCATCTGGGATCTCTGCCATTTCGGCGTGCCGGACCATATCGACGTCTTGTCGCGCGAGTTTCCGTTCCGGTTCGCGGACTATGCGGAAGCGGCAGCCGCGACGATCGGAAGAATGTCCGGCAACGCGCCGCTGTGGTGCCCGATCAATGAGATCTCGTACTGGTCTTACGCCGCCGGCACCGAGGGGTTCATCGAGCCCGCGGCACGGGGCCGAGCCGAAGATATCAAACGCCAACTCGTGTCGGCATTCCTGGCTGCGGCCACCCGTCTCAGAGCGGTGGACTCGCGCGCGCGCTGCCTTGCCACCGATCCCCTGATCCACGTCACGTCCCGCCTGGGCGACAGCCAGGAAGCCCGTGCCATCGTCGAGAGCAGCTTCGCCGCTTGGGACATGCTTCTGGGACGGGCGGCACCCGAACTCGGTGGACACGAGGGCGCCATCGATCTGCTGGGTGCGAACTACTTTCCGGACAATCAGCGCAGCATCGATGACGGACTCGTCGGACTGGGATGCATCGGCTACCGCCCGCTTCATGTCCTGATCGAGACTCTTTGGTCGCGCTATGGGCTTCCGATCCTTCTGTCGGAAACGGGAGCAGAAGGCGCGAACGCGTCCGCGTGGCTATCCTACATCAGTCGCGAGGTGGCGCTCGCTGTCGACGACGGCATTCCCGTGGAAGGTGTCTGCCTTTACCCGGCCATGGACTATCCCGGCTGGATTGACGATCGTCATTGCCGCTGCGGCCTTATCCGCACGGACTCCGCTTGCGTCGAGCGAACGGTCGACAGCGACGTGTTGGCCTCGGTCGTGAACTGGAGCGCGGAGGGAGGCAGTTGATGGTCCATTTTGCGGATGCCCGGGCGGCATTAAACCTCCACGATGACCTCTTCCCATCACTTGAATACCGTTCCCTGGCCCCGACCGTGCGCTTGTCTCCCGCGCCAGAGCAACGCTCGCGCGCCTGCAAGCGCGCCGGCTTTCGATCATCACCGCCGAAAGCTGCACGCGGGGCCGGTATGCGCGCTCCTCGCGCAAGTGGAGGGTGCGGGCGATCTGCTGCATGGCGGGTTCGTCGTCTACACCAAAAACAGAAGGAACGTGCGCTCGGCGTAGACCCAACCGTGCTCGATCGCGACGGCAGTGTAAATGAAAACGTCGCGCGCCAGCGCGCCTCGGGCGCGCTCGACTGCTCTCACGCCGATCTGGCGCTCGCAATCACCGGCGTGCTGGGACCCGAGCCCGACGAGGACGGGAACCCCGTGGGGCTTGTGTACCTTGCGTGCGCCAAGCGGAGCGAGGAGCCACGCGTGCTGCGCCGTGACTATGGCCAACAACCGCACGAGGTGCTGCTCCGGACGGCCATCGAAGACGCGCTCGCGCTCGTCGAGGACTGCGCGCTCGACGCGCCCGGTAAGTGCGCTGCGCCGAACGCTCTCGGAATTGGCCATCAATAGATAGTGTGAACTGAACATGGCTCTCGCTCGTTGTCGGTTGGTCGAGCGCGAGGAATCCTCATGGAAAAGACGACACGCCGCCAGGCGATGACTGTGGCAGCGCTCGGTGCTGCCACCGCGGTTGCCGGACCGGCGGCCGCTCAAACGAAAGCGCAAGCGCACGGCGGGATGCAGGATCCTCGAAGCAAGCATCCGAAGCCTCCCTTCCCAGCCCAGTCGCAGCCTTGGCCCGGACTCGCGAGCCGGATGAACCCGCGTCCTGACCACGGCGAGACGAGCTATGTCGGCTCGGGCCGTCTATCCGGCCGGAAGGCGTTGATCACCGGCGGCGACTCCGGCATGGGACGTGCCGCCGCCATCGCGTTCGCGCGCGAAGGTGCGGACGTCGCCATCAACTACCTTCCCGCCGAGGAGCCGGACGCGCACGAAGTCGTCGCGTTGATCCGCGCTGAAGGCCGCAAGGCGGTCGCGCTGCCCGGTGACCTCAGGGACGCCGCGTTCTGCCGCGGTCTCGTTGCCAATGCGGTGCGCGAGCTCGGCGGGCTTGACATCCTGGTCAGCAACGCAGGTCGCCAGCAATCCCGTTCATCGATCGCGGAGGTTTCGGACGAAGACTTCGACGCGACCATGAAGACCAACATCTATGCGCCGTTTTGGATCATCAAGGCCGCGCAGCCGCACCTTCAGCCGGGCTCTGTGATCATCGCCACCACGTCGGAGCAGGCTTATGACCCTTCGCCCGACCTCTACGACTATGCGCAGACCAAGGCCGCGACGATGAACTTCGTGAAGTCGCTCGCGAAGCAATTCGGGCCCAAGGGCATCCGCGTCAACGGCGTGGCGCCGGGACCGGTCTGGACACCGCTGCAGATCTCCGGCGGCGCGTCGGAAGGCAAGGTCGTGACCTTCGGCGCGACCGCGCCTCTTGGCCGCCCGGGACAGCCTGCCGAGCTCGCGGGCATCTTCGTACGGCTGGCGGAAGACGACGGCAGCTATACGACCGGCAATATCTACGGCGCCGGCGGCGGCCAGGGCCAGCCGTGAAGGTGAGCGAAATGTGGAGGATCGCTTCAGGTGCAGCTTCGGCTCTGCTCGTATCGTTTGCTGCGCAGGCACAGACGAAAATCCCGCCACCGCCAAAGGACTTCGTCTCGGCTGCGTCGCAGAGCGACCAGTATGAAATCCAGGCTGCGCGTGTCGCGATCGCGCAGAGCCGCGATCCGCGGATTGTGTCATTCGCGAAGATGATGACCAAAGATCATGAGCGCCTGAGCGTCGATCTGCGTCGCGGCGCCCAGGCGTCCCATCTGCCTCCGCCCGATCCCGGCATGAGCAGCGACCAAGCGAGGATGCTGGCGAGCTTGCAGAGCCTTCGCGGATCGGATTTCGACAAAGCCTATCTTCGCCAGCAGGTGCTCGCACACGCTCAAGCATTCGCGGTCGAGAAGAGCTTCGCGGATGCGGGCGAAGACGCCAAGCTCCGGAAGGCGGCACAATCCGCGCTGCCGGTCATCGAGGAGCATGCCAAGACCGCGCAACAACTCGCCACGGAACTTGGCGCGCAGCCATGACCAGCACCATTCATCTGTGACGAACTCAGCATTTACTTTAGAATCGGCATGTCGCGGGGAGCGGATCGGGGTCGAAGAACTATCGGTCGAGAAGTCGCGGAAAAAGCGAGTAGGCCTATCTAAGACGTTGAATCTAAACAGTCTATACCTCCCTTCACACGGAGGGGTCACAGGTTCAATCTCTGTCGCGCCCACAAGGGTTCCCCTGAGATTTTGCGATGTAGTTGAACTGTCTGCGCGACAGGCGCGGCGCGCGCGAGATAGACGGTGCGAAAGAGCACTCCCTATAGGTCGTCCATCTCGGTGTACCGGTTCCTACGAAGTACGGCCGGCTGGTCTTGGCCACGAAGCGGCGCCCGCGGCCCGAAGCTGTCAGTGGCGAACGTCGTCGTGTCGGCGTTGAGGTCGGTGTGGCCGGTGGCGCAACGAAGGCCGAGTAATCGAAGCTCTCGGACTGGCCGAGCGCGTTGGTCGTGAGCACCGCGAAGGTGCCGTTGGCGTCGTAGCCAACGCTCGTGGACCGCATCGGGATGCCCGGTCCGCTCACTGTCGCCACTCTGCGATGCCCGAACGCATCCAGCGTGTAGTCGGTCTGCAGCCGGCATGCGGCGCCGATGCCGTTGCAGGCGGTGGCCGTCGGCTCGATCACCTCCTCGGTCAGGATGCCGGTCGCCGGATCGTAGCCGAACGACGAGCTGCGCGTGATCGTCGAGCTGCCGACAACGCTCGTCACCGTCGTCGCGGTCAGCCGTCCCAAGAGCCAGCGCGTCGCGTCGTTGGCGAAGGTGTCGTGCGTCGCCTTCGACGAGCCGTCCGACACGCTCACCGAGATATCCTGGATGTTGCCGTAGGCGTCGGGGTTCGCGTTGGTCGTCGTGGTGGTGGGCAGCGCCGTGCCGTCGAGCTCCCGGCCCGTCGTCGTCGACGCCGCCAGATAGACGAAGACCGGCTGGCCCGGGATCGGCGTCGCCGGAACCGAGGCATAAGAGTTGACCGTGTCGCTCAACACCACGCCGCCCAGCGTGCGCGTCTCCTCCAGCACCGTACCGGTCAGCGGGAACAGCGTGTTGGTGCGCGTGGTGGTGACGATGTGGGTTTGCTGGTCCGTCGCCACGACCTGCTGGAACCCCAGGAACCCGCGCCCGGCCAGGTCGTTCTTCGCCCCCGCATAGGTGTAGGTCGAGGCGAAGGTGCCGCCGATCCCGTTGCTGGTGTCGACCTCGGTGACGACATAGATCGGCCCGTCCACGGCCTGGGTCGGATACTGGTCGCCGCACTGATAGCGCGAGGGCGCGCCCGGGCACTTGGTGTAGAGCGGCTGGTTCCTGTTGAGACGGTCGTAAGCAATCGTCGTCACGGCCCCCAACCCGTTCGACACCTGTGTCATCAACAGCGGCGGACGGCAGCCGAACTGCGCGTGAAAGTAACGGTTAGAGGTAGGGGCTCGCCGGCGCGAGTGCGAGACGCGCGACTGGCGCGGATAGGAGCGAAGTCCGGATTCATTCTCAAATTTGAAGGCAGGGCTGCATGGCCCCGGGAAGAAGGGTCGTCCCAACACGACGCGAACAACCATCGACCTTCCTTCGCAGGCTAGAACTTATGTTCAGTTCTTTCAGCACCCATGAGATGGCACGCCAATTGAGAATCCAATATTCGAATAAACTCAGCTCTATCTCTTCTTCGTCGAGCGCCCAAAATCTCAGCCGCTGCGGAAAGGAACCGGCAAGCCGTTTCTCCCGCCAATATACATTCGCGAACAACAGCTGCGCGCGATTGTGTGATTTCCAGCGCTCTCCAATGCGGACGTTCCTTGATTCCAACTACCGAACTCGCACACCCGATCGCGGGAATAACTCCGACGACTTCCGCATATTTCTTGGGAGACAGCACGATCAAGCGCTCAAAGCCTGGCCGGGAAAATCGTTGTGGCGACATCCATTCCACTGGGAGCGGCGCATGAACTTCACCCAAAATTGAAAGCCGCGTCCAATTCACAATCGTCTTGCTCGGCGGCTCGCCAAACATGGGAGGAATAGGAAACGTATGATGCTCGGCGGCAGCAGGAACTGCAATTGCGACTGCTAGGGCTACAATGAAGGCGCCGCTCTTCATGGGAATTGCCTCGGAGTCGGAAGAGTCTGAACCGGGAGCATTCTCATTTGACCATTTGAATAGTCAAAGCCCCATGCAAAAAAGGCCAATGGCTTATATCCACCTTTATCATCAACCTGCACAAACATCGTCTCTGCGCGGAAACTTGCTGTGTCTTGATAAGTGCCAGGCGTATCTCGAAACTCCCCGGGATCAAGCAGCAAGGAGTTGTGAGAATCGTAATATGGCGCGTCGCTACCCCTTGTCATGTCTGGACGCCATTTTCCATCATACTCCGGATGTTTATCTCCCCAGCCGCGCCACCGCTGAATGGCCTGCAATCCATTTTTCTTACCAAAATACCGGATATTCATGTCTTCGCCATGCACGGCCGCTTTGTTGGTATACTCTTGATACGCCCAGCTGAAGTCGCCGGAGTATCCCGTGAATGCTGGACCTACATGGGTTCCCGAAGTAACTCCCGCGTGTACGACGACGGTTTCCACTCCGTTGCTGTCGGTCTCGCTCGTTGAGGCCTGGGCATTTTGTGCCGAGGCCGTCTGGTTGGTGATTTGAGGATCACTAGCCGAGCTTGTCTCCCTCGACGTGGAGTTGGTGCTTAGGCCGACAGTTCCTTTTGGTTCTTTGTGCTGATCGAAGGCCTGTTCGCCGTCTGAGTTGTAGGAGATGCTGAACTTGGCCGATCCGTCACCGAACGAGGTCTTAGTGACGCTGAAGCCGCCGATCTGTTCCATTTCGGGGTGCGCGTCGGAATCGGCATGCGCTCCGTTGTTGCCGGTCCAATGATCCGGGTTTGTGTTCGCGTCGAACCAGGACGGATCATGCCCCGTAGGGTCTGTCGCCGACAGCGGTCCGTTATCCACGTACGTGTATCGGTTGTAGCTCTGGCCGTCGTTGGGATCGGGGATGATGGAGTCGGGCGCCATGAAGCGGGCGATGGTGGGGTCGTAGAGGCGGGCGTTCATGTTGACGAGGCAGAGCGACGGGATCGTCTCGTGGCCGGTGAAGCCCCTCGTCGTCGGGTTCGACATTCCGAGCGAGCAAGTCGCGTCATCGGTGCCGTCGATGTTGCGCTGGCGGCCCCAGGGATCGAAGGCCATGCGGCTGGTGACCTGGCCGTAGGTCGGGCTGCCGGTGGTGCCGTCGGTGGCAACGGAGACGGAGCCCAAGTGGTCCGTCACAAAGTATTGCCACGTGGCAGCGGTGCCGATGCACGGCGCGGCGCCGACGCAGGAGCGTTCGCCGACGAGCATGCCATCGGCCTTGATGTAGTCGTTCCAGGTCGTGATGCCGCCGGAGACGACCTTCTCGGACATCGCGCCGCCGATGGTGTCGTTGAGGTAGGTCGTCGTGGTGCTGGT
>Ga0213876_10000423_pt1 | contig 35276 bp, 31 predicted proteins | sample BarmaccomBMRX_R9_FD_160113 | JGI IMG/M metagenome (GOLD analysis project Ga0213876, IMG submission 160113) | Root-associated microbial communities from Barbacenia macrantha in rupestrian grasslands, the National Park of Serra do Cipo, Brazil - RX_R9 | ecosystem: Host-associated > Plants > Roots... | reverse complement strand
AGAGCCGGCTGCACGGATTGGTTGTACTCGCCCGACACGATCACAAAACCGTCAGCGCGCCGATAAAGCGCGGCGAGCTCCTCGAGAACCTTCGGTGCCTTCCCTTTCGGGTATTCCTTATACATCCGATCGAGCAGAGGGAGCTTCTTCTCCGCAGGATCGACCAGCACGGGCTCGTGTCCCCGCGCCTCGAGCATTCTGATGACATATCGCGCAGCCTTGATGCCTTGGCGGTCCGAGCGGACCGATCCGAGAAGAACGGGGAGCATGAGACCCATAGTCATCTCCTCTGCCTGAAGAGGCGGGTCTTGCTTTTATAGCGCTTTCGATGCTTGAGCGCTTCCGGAGAACGGGAGCGTCGCTCCGGCAAGATCGTCCCGCGCGTTCTCCTTGTCCCAAGACGGAGAATTCCGAAAATGATCGACCCCACTTCGCTCGCCGACAAGGCGGCGCTCGTCATCGGTGGCTCCGGCGGCATCGGTGCGGCGACCGCGGAACTCTTCGCGCGGGCGGGAGCGCGGGTCGCGATCACGCACCGTCCCGGAAGCGAAAAGGAAGCCGTCGCGAAGGCGATCCTCGCCAAGCTCCCAGGGAAGGGGCATGCGGCCTTTCCCGCGGATGTGGCGGATACCGCATCGCTCATTGCATTGCGCGAGGCGATCGAAAGCCGTTTCTCGCGCCTCGATGTCCTGGTGAACACTTCAGGGTTCACCAAGCCCGTGCCGCATGGCGATCTCGATGCGCTCGATGATGAATTCATCGACCGGATGTTCGCGGTCAATTGGCGCGGCCAATTCGCTGCGATCCGCACCTTCGCGACTCTCTTGAGGGCCTCGGGCGATGGCCTCATTGTGTCCGTGTCCTCAGTCGCGGGAAGCTCTGGAAACGGCTCGAATATCGCCTATGGGGCCGCGAAGGCGGGCATCGATGTCATGACGAAATCACTCGCGCGTGTTCTTGCCCCGCAAGTAAGAGTCGTCGGGGTCGCACCGGGCGCCGTGGACACGAGCTTTGTGCCCGGCCGCGGCGCGGAATTCAACGCCAAGGCTGCTGCCGCCACGCCTCTCAGGCGCATAGCAAGCGCGAAAGATGTCGCGGCGACGGTGCTCGCCTGCGCCACCCATCTCACTTTCGTCACCGGCACGACCATTCGCGTCGACGGCGGGCGCTCCCTTTGAGTGAACTCGATGCGCCGGCAGCCCAGCGCGGCAATTCACCTCGTGCTCGTCAACTGATAAGACCGACCCGGCGGCAAGATCGCCTGCCGTGTTCTCGAGAATGTCTTATGAATCAAGTCCAAAGCGTGAGGGGTACGGCCTCACTACAATTCGAGCCAGCGCTCGTCAGGGTCGAAGGCGTAACCCTTCAGTACAAGACGCCGGACCATCTCGTCACCGCGACCTATCGCGTGAGCCTCGATATTTTCAAGACGGACCGGCTCGTGCTGCTCGGGCCTTCAGGCTGCGGGAAATCGACGCTACTCAAGGCCATTGCAGGGTTCCTCAAGCCGGTGGAAGGCTCGATCACCCTCAAGGGCAAGCCGATCGACGCGCCCGGGCCGGATCGCATGATGGTGTTCCAGGAATTCGATCAGCTTCTCCCGTGGAAGACGGTGAGAGCCAATGTCGCCTTTCCGATGAGCGTCAATGGCGTCGCACACGACGAGGTGAGAGCGCGGGCAAACGAGGCGATCGCCAAGGTCAATCTGACGAAATTCGCCGACGCCTATCCGCATATGCTGTCGGGCGGCATGAAGCAGCGCGTCGCAATCGCGCGGGCCATGGCGATGAGGCCCGATGTGCTTCTCATGGACGAGCCTTACGCGGCGCTCGACGCGCTCACCCGGCGCAAGATGCAAGATGAGCTTTTGCAGCTCTGGCAAGATGTGCGTTTCACTCTCGTCTTCGTCACCCATTCGATCGAGGAGGCCGTTGTGATCGGCTCGCGCATCGTGGTGCTGTCCCCGCACCCCGGACAGGTACGCGCCGAGCTCAACAGCGGCTTTGCACAAAGCGACCGGGACGCGCCTCGTTTCCAGCAATTGACGACACGCATCTCGCACATGCTTTTCGATGCGGAAGCGGTCTCGCCGGAGAAGGGCCCGAAGCCATGAGCGACACCGGCAGCAGCCTTGTGCCGACGCGCCCTGAATTCGAGCGGCAGGTGTCGGCGCCCATCGGACTCGGCGACGTGGCAAAGCCGCTGTCCTTTGTCGAAAGGCTCGGCGCCAATTCCGCTTTTCGTCGCGGCATCATTCTTGTCGCTCTTGCGCTCGCATGGGAGCTTTACGCGCGCTGGCTCGCGAGCCCCCTCACCTTCCCGACCTTTCTGGAAACGCTCGCGGCGCTGCGCGACGGGATCGTCTCCGGCGTCATTCCGCAGCGGCTTTCCGTGACGCTCGAGACGCTCGTTGTCGGCTACGCCATCGGGCTTGTGATCGCGGCGCTGTTCACCACGGCCGCGGTGACGACGAGGTTCGGCACGGACCTCCTCTCGACTTTCACGGCGATGTTCAACCCGCTGCCCGCGATCGCGCTTTTGCCGCTTGCGCTTCTATGGTTCGGGCTCGGGCGTCCTTCGCTCATCTTCGTGATCGTGCATTCGGTGCTGTGGGCGGTCGCGCTCAACATGCATTCGGGATTCCTCTCGGTCTCGGAGACCTTGCGCATGGCCGGGCGCACCTTCGGCCTGCGTGGGATGGGATTTGTTTTCAGAATCCTCATTCCCGCGGCCTTTCCGGCGATCCTCGCAGGCCTCAAGATCGGCTGGGCCTTCGCCTGGCGCACGCTCATCGCCGCCGAACTCGTCTTTGGCGTTTCCTCAGGTCAGGGCGGGCTCGGCTGGTTCATTTTCGAGAACCGCAACACGCTCGACACCGCCTCGGTGTTCGCCGGGCTCCTTACGGTGATGGCGGTCGGCCTCGTGGTCGAAGGCGTGATCTTCCGCTTCCTGGAGGCGCGCACCATCCGTCGCTGGGGCATGCAGAACGGATGAAGGCCCGGATGCCAAATTCACCGCCGCCGGTCCTCGACGCAGAGGTGACCCGTCACGGACGCAATCCGCCCCTCACGCTTCGGCGTCAGGAATGACGGCTATCGCATCGACCTCGACCAGCCATTCGGGGCGCGCCAAAGCGGAGACGACGATCCCGGTCGAGACCGGATGCACGCCTTTCAGCCATTTGCCGACGGCGCGATAGACCGGCTCGCGATAGCGTGGGTCGATGATGTAGATCGTGATCTTGCAAATGTGCTCGAGTTTCGCTCCCCCCTCTTCGAGCAGCATCTTGATGTTCGCCATCGCCTTCTCGGCTTGCCCGGCCGGGTCGCCGATCGCGACGCTCTTCGCCGTGTCGAGGTCCTGTCCGACCTGACCGCGCACGAACACCATCGTGCCGCGTGCGACGACCGCCTGACAAAGATCGTTGTCGAGCTTCTGTTCGGGGTAGGTATCACGCGTATTGAACTTACGGATGCGCTTATGTGTCGTCATGAGGCCGTTCCGCCGCGCTCGCCGGCTGGGTCTTGCATTCGATGCGTTTCCTTTCGTCTCGATAACCGATAAAGCGCGTTTGCGCGAGCACCCTTCGCAGGACCGACAAAGCGCGGGGGCAATCACGTCGCGCCCTTACGATCTCCGCTCTGGATTGACGCGTGCGTCTGCGCGAAACTCAATAGCCCTTGATCCGCACGCCTCCATAGTGGCGCGCACATCGCTCGATCTGTGCTTCCCTGATGGATTTCGTCCCCCTCGGACATGTGCCCGTCGGGCAGAATTTGGCCCGAACCTCGTGGCGGCAGATATTGTAATAGCTGTTGGCGCCATAACCGGCGCCGCCATATCCGCCGCCACCTCCTGTTCCGCCTCCGCCGCCTTCGGCGAGGCAAGGTGAGCTCAACGCGACGATCGCCGAGGCGAGAAGCCAGAGGGTTGGTTTCGACATTGGCAACCTCCATGCTTGGAATGTGACGAGATTGGCATGTTTCCGGCCGCAGGATAATCTCCATTTTACTTCAGGAAACTTGGCGGACGCATGACCTTCTCGATCCTTGGATTTTGCCCGCGAAGCGGCATGTTGGGGATGGCGGTGTCCTCATCGAGCCCCGCCGTCGCCGCCCGTTGCGCCCATGCGCGAGCGCGCGTGGGCGTGGTCGCGACGCAAAACATAACCGACCCGTCGCTCGGGCCAAAAGGTCTCGACCTCCTCGAGGCAGAGAGCGATATCGAGCACGCGCTCGAACACCTCAAGGCGCAAACTCCTCATATCGAATATCGCCAGCTCGTGATCCTCGATCGAAACGGCAAGAGCGCGGGCTTTTCCGGAACGAAGACGCTCGGCACCCATGCACTCGTGCTTGGGCGCAATGGCGCCGCGGCGGGAAATCTTCTCCAGAACATCGAGGTGCCGTCACGTATGCTGGCGTGTTTCGAGGAGAAGGAGACGCTCGACCTCGGCGACCGGCTCGTCGATGCGTTGATGGCGGGCCTGAGCGCCGGCGGAGAAGCAGGGCCGGTGCATTCGGCCGGGCTTCTCATGGTACGCGACGTGCCCTGGCCGGTCGCCGATCTGCGCGTCGATTGGCATGACGAAGATCCGATCGGCGAGCTCGCCAAGCTGTGGAAGCGCTACAAGCCGCAAATGGACGATTACGTGACGCGCGCACTCGATCCCGATCAAGCGCCGTCCTATGGAGTGCCCGGAGAGAAATAGCCGAAGGCGAAACTCGAACCCGCCTATCCGGGCAGTACGCGAAAGAGCGGCTCGCGCCCGAGAAGCCTGCCCAAGGTTTTCATGCGGCTCATCAGGCGCTCCCCGGCGAGGGGGCCGAGCGCCGCGGGAAGGGTGAGTACGAGCCGGCCGCCTTCGAGCACCAGGGGTGTACGACCGAGCACTCCCGACATGCCGGCCGCGATCAGGGAGGCGACGCGGAACGCCGCGCCTAGGACGCGGGCCCGGTCAAGCCCACGTGCGCTCGCGAGCTCGCGAATGCTCGGCGTGCTGCGCGCATCGGCCGAGAAGCCAGCATGACGGAAATAAACGGCAAGCGCGAGATAGGCGCGGCTTGGATGATCGACGCCGAAAAAGGGAGCGTGGGCAACTGTGTTCAAGCTTTGCTCACCACGGTAATCCGGATGTGCGCTCCACCCGATGTCGCTCAGTAGGCAAGCCGCGTGGCGCAAACGCGCTTCGCCCTGTGTTTCGTCGAAGGGCAAGGTCGCGAAGAATTCATCGCTCCAGGAAATCAGGTCGCCGGCATGTGCGGGGTCGCGCGCACGCGCTTGGTTCATCTCGCTTGCAGCCACGATGAGCGGGTCGGCGCGCCGCTCGGCCTCGGTCAGCTGCTCGTAGACGAGCCCTTCGCGCACGCCCGTTGCCGAGATCACGACTTCCTTGGGCTTGCCGATCCGGATGATCTCGTCGAGCACCAGAGCGCCGTAGGCGAGAAGCGGGCGGCGCGCCACATTGACCGCCGCGATCGAATCCAGCGTGTCGGCGTTCACGCGCTCGACGAGCTTCACGAACTCGACTGCGTCACGCACCGGGATGACGTAGCCGTGCATCACTTGAAGCGGGTAAGCGCGCTGCCCGATGTGCAGTCGCGCCAGCGCCCGGAATGTGCCGCCGACCGCATAGAAGGGGCGCCCCTTCACGAGACGCATGACCGCACAGGATTCGAGGGTCTCCCGCACGATCTTCTCGGCCTTCTTGAGCGAACCGCCCGCTTCGTCCATCAGCGCCAATCCGCCAAGCTTGAGCGAAGTGCCTTCCCCGATCTTCTCTTTCTTGAGCGAGACCAGCTCGAGCGAGCCGCCCCCGAGATCGCCCGCGACGCCATCCGGTTCGTGCAAGCCGCACACGACGCCCAGAGCGGAAAGCTCCGCCTCGCGTTCGCCCGAGAGAAGCTCGGGTTTCGCTTCCACGAGGTCCTGCACGCGCGAAAGGAAATCCGAGCCGTTCTGCGCATCGCGGGCCGCCGCCGTCGCGACGACACGCATATGCTTCACATTCATTTCGGCGCAGAGGACGCGAAAGCGCCCGATCGAGGCAAGCGCCTTATCGACGGAATCATCGGCAAGGCGACCGGTCGAGCGAACGGCGCGGCCCAACCCGCACAAGGCCTTCTCGTTGAACTGAACGAGAGGCGCGCGCGAGACCTTGTCGAAGACGACGAGGCGCACGGAATTCGAGCCGATATCGACGACCGCAAAACGTTCCGCGGGCGGCAAGCGCCCGGGGAAGGGGATCGGCAGGCGCTCAGCGCTTTCCGGTCTTCTCAAAGAGGCGCTTGGGCCCTGATTCACGTAACGATCGTCCACGTCCTGAAAGGCTCGGATTGGTCATGAAGTAGTGGTGCGCATTGAACGGAGCTTCACCCGGCTTTGGCACGATGCGCACGCTCGTCCCTTCAGGCGTGAACCGCCAGCTCTGCTGGTTGTCGCGCAGATTGGCCACCATGATTTGATCGAGGATCTGCTCATGCACCGTCGGGTTGTCGATCGGCAGCATCGCCTCGACGCGACGATCGAGGTTGCGCGTCATGAGATCGGCCGACGAGATGTAGACATGGGCTTTTTCATGGGGAAGTCCATGGCCTCCGCCGAAGCAGTAAATGCGGCCGTGCTCGAGAAAGCGCCCGACGATCGACTTCACACGAATGTTCTCGGAAAGACCCGGCACGCCGGGCCTCAAGCAGCAAATTCCGCGCACGATGAGCTCTATGCGGACCCCCGCCTGACTCGCCCGATAGAGCGCATCGATCACCTGCGGATCCACGAGTGAATTGCATTTGCCCCAAATGGCGGCTGGCCGGCCCGCTTTGGCGTGCGCAATCTCTTCGTTGATATGCTCGAAAAGGCGCTTCCTCAGCGTCCCTGGAGATACGCTCATGCGCTCGAGCTCGCCGGGCTCAGCATAACCGGTGATGAAGTTGAAGATGCGCGCCACATCGCGAGCGATCACGGGATTGGCGGTAAAATAGGAAAGATCGGTGTAGATTTTCGCGGTCGCGGGATGGTAATTGCCGGTCGCGACATGGCAATAGCTCGTCAACTGGCCGCCTTCGCGGCGCACGACCTGCGAAAGCTTGGCATGCGTCTTCAGCTCGACGAATCCGAACACGACCTGCGCGCCGGCGCGCTCGAGATCGCGCGCCCAACGAATGTTGGCCTCTTCGTCGAAGCGCGCCTTGAGCTCGACGAGCGCCGTCACCGATTTGCCGGCCTCGGCGGCTTCCGCGAGCGTCTTGACGATCGGGGAATCCGATGAGGTTCGATAAAGCGTCTGCTTGATCGCGATGACGTTGGGATCGCGCGCCGCCTGCTGCAGGAATTGCACCACGACATCGAAGGATTCGTAGGGGTGGTGAACCACGAAATCCTTCTCGCGGATGGCGGCGAAGCAATCGCCGCCATGTTCGCGCACGCGCTCGGGAAAACGCGGAGTGTACGGCTTGAATTTGAGGTCCGGACGGTCATCTCCGATGAGTTGGGAGAGCTCGTTCAAGGCGAGCATGCCCTCCACGACGAAGGTCTCCTCGGCGGTCACGTCGAGTTCCTCGGCAAGGAAGCTTCGCAGCCCCTCGGGCATGCGCGCCTCGACCTCGAGCCGGATCACGTCGCCACGCCGGCGCCGCTTGAGCAGCGTCTCGAACATGCGAAGCAAATCCTCCGCCTCTTCCTCGATCTCGAGATCGCTGTCACGAATGACGCGAAAACCGCCAAGCCCCTTCACAACGTGGCCGGGAAAGAGCTTGTGGACGAAAGCACCGATGATCTGTTCGAGCGCGACGAAACGCGTCTGGCCCGTCTGGGAAAGGTCGGGAAGGCGCACGAATCGCGCGATTTTTTGGGGGACCCGCACGAGCGCGTTGAGCGGGCGCCCGTCCGCCTGCCGCACGAGATTGACCCCGAGCGAGAAGGCAAGGTTGGGGATGAAAGGAAAGGGATGGGCCGGATCGATGGCGAGCGGCGTGAGCACCGGGAAGATATGTTCGAGAAAATGACCTTCGAGCCAATTGCGCTCGAGCGGCGAAAGCTCGGACGCGTTGAGGATGAGGATGCCCTCCTCGGCCATTTCGGCGCGCAATTCACGCAAGCGCTGTTGCTGATCACTCGCGAGCGTCGCCACCTCGACGCCGATCTTTTCGAGCTGTTCGGCAGGATCCATTCCGTCCTGGGAGCGCAGCACGACCTTGGCGTGGAGCTGCTCGCGCAGGCCTGAGACCCGCACCATGAAGAACTCGTCGAGATTGTTCGCCGAGATCGAGAGAAAACGAAGCTGCTCGAGAAGCGGGTGGTCGCGGTTCGAGGCCTCTTCCATGACGCGGCGATTGAAACGCAGCCAGGACAATTCGCGATTGACGAAGCGCTCAGGCGACTTGGAGAGATCAGGTGACTTGGAGAGATCAGGTGACTTGGAGAGATCAGGCGACTTGGCGAGATCAGGCGACTTGGAGAGATCAGGTGATTTGGAGAGATCGGACACATGGGCCGATGGGGAAGCTTTGGAGGCAACTTCCTTCGGCTGCGCCATCCGTTCCACGCCATCCTCCGGCCGCGTTCGTTCGAGCGGTTTTGCGACTGTGACGAGCTTCGCCACTTGCCTCTCCCGTTCTCTGTTTGGACTTGCCTATTGTCGACCTCTTTGATGACCTTACTGCGGCGCGGATGCAACAGGGCCTCGGCGACTTCACCGAACAGGGTTATTATCAAGATTTCGAGAAGGGGCCATCAAAATTCGAGCCAATCACGCCGGAAGCCCTTATATGTGCGCCGTCGCGTTCGGGGCCGAGGGAGCGCCGAGTGCTTTGAAGGCCCCCGAAAAGCTATCGAACCGGAATATTTTTCCGAAAACCGCAATCTCCTGGACGCGTTTGCGCGTCAAAAGGGCCACCGACTTTGCCGAAACCCGCCTCCCTTGTCGCTGTTGCGACTGCCGTGCCGCCTCACCTCATGGTGCAAAAGGAGGTGGCTGCGCTTGCCGAGACCGTTTTCGCCGCGCGCTATCCCTCATTCGATCGGCTGGCGCGGGTCTTCGAAAGCTCGGGGATCAGGACGCGCTATGCCGTGCGGCCAGCGGATTGGTACCTTTCCGAGCCCGGTTGGCCCGAGCGGACCGCCGCTTACCTTGAAGGCGCGGACGCGCTTTTCGCGCGTGTGGCGAGAGAAGCGCTCGGGACGGCGGGTCTGAAGGCGGGGGAAATCGACACCGTCGTGACCGTCTCGTCGACCGGCATCGCGACACCAAGCCTCGAGGCGCGTGCCTTGGGCCGCATGGGATTTCGCAGGGACGTGATGCGAGTTCCAGTGTTCGGGCTCGGTTGCGCCGGGGGCGTTTCCGGATTTTCGGTGGCCGCGCGCTTGGCGCAGGCGCGCCCTGGGACCAACGTCCTCCTCGTCGTGATCGAGCTGTGCACGCTCGCCTCTCGGCCTGATAGCCTCACCAAGGCCAATATCGTCGCGACCGCGCTATTCGGGGACGGAGCCGCGGCCTGCGTATTGCGCGCGGGAGAGGGTGGCCTCGCCGAGATCGAGTGCGGGGGCGAATACACCTGGCCCGAAACGCTCGACCTCATGGGTTGGGACGTGGACCCGCAAGGTTTTGGCGTGATCTTCGCGCGCGCCATTCCGCCATTCGTGGAAGCAAATCTGCGCGTCGCCGTGGATGACGTGCTCCACAGACAAAGCCTTGCGCTCAACGATGTCGACCGCTTCGTCTGCCATCCCGGTGGCGCCAAGGTCGTCACGGCACTCGAGCGCGCGCTTTCGCTCCCGCAAGGCTCGCTCGATCATGAGCGCGAAGTCCTCGCCGATTACGGCAACATGTCCGCTCCGACCGTGTTCTTCGTGCTCGAGCGCGTTTTGAAACAGGGCTTGCCGGGGCGCGCCGTTCTCAGTGCGCTCGGGCCTGGCTTCACCGCAAGCCTCGTCTCGTTGAAGAGAGCCGCGTGACGGGGGCGCCGATCCTCCTCGGCTTCGTCACGCTGCAGCGCGGCGCGGAACTCATCCTCGCAAAGCACAACACGAAGCGTCTCTTGGCCGAGGGCGCGATCGAAGCCGCGCCGGCGCATTATTCGATCATCGTGGCTTTGCACACAACTTGGCTTCTCGGCCTCTGGACTCTCGCTTTCGACGAGTATGTACGCATCGGATGGCTTCTCGCCTTCGTGGTGTTGCAGCTCTTGCGCATCTGGGTGATCGCGACGCTTCGCGGACGCTGGACAACGCGCATCATCGTCGCGCCCGGAGCCACCCTTGTGCGCCGTGGACCCTATCGGTTTTTCGCACATCCGAACTATTTGGTCGTGGCGGGTGAGATCGCGGTCCTGCCGCTCGCGCTCGGGCTTGCCTGGTATGCGCTGGCCTTCTCGCTTGCAAATGCCACGGTGCTCGCGATCCGCATTCGCGCCGAAAATGCAGCTTTGCGCATGTCGTCCCACCCATCTTCGTGACGCGGTGACGCTTCGTGCCGGTTACGGCTCGAGCTCGGCATCCCAATAAAGATAATCCATCCAGCTCTCGTGGAGATAGTTCGGCGGGAAGTGCCGGCCGTTCTGATGGAGATCATGGACCGTCGGCTGGTACGGTTTTTGGCGCGGCCGCATGCCCGATTCGCCAGGCAGCCAATCCCCTTTGAGAAGATTGCACGGCGCGCAAGCGGCGACCACATTCGACCAAACCGTCTGTCCGCCTTTGGAGCGCGGTACCACGTGGTCGAAGGTCAAATCCTCCCGGGCGCCACAATATTGGCAGGTGAACCGGTCGCGCAGGAATACGTTGAAGCGCGTGAAGGCAGGATGGCGCGGCGGCTTCACATAGGTCTTGAGCGAAACGACCGAGGGAAGGCGCATCTCGAAGCTCGGCGAGCGCACGCGCCGATCATATTCGGAAACGATGTTCACCCGTTCCATGAAGACCGCTTTGATCGCGTCCTGCCAGCACCAGAGCGACAGTGGGTAATAGCTCAGCGGCCGGTAATCGGCGTTGAGCACCAGTGCCGGACACGCTTCCGGCGAAACGGGAGGCGCCACATGGATCGTCAAGCCACGCTCTCCGAGCGAACGGGGCAGATTCGCCCCAAGCTCCTTAATCTAGCGGCACAATGACAGCCTTGTGAAGGCGCAAGAGCGAAATAACGGTGCGATGTTGCTGGAACAAAGGCGCTTTCAGCGAGCGCCGAGGATGGTCGACGTGATCACGAAACCGTGAAGTTCAACGCGTCGGGACCGGTTTTTCACCGCGGTAATCGTAAAAGCCGCGCTTAACCTTCTTGCCCACCCAGCCGGCCTCGACATATTTGACGAGTAGCGGGCATGGCCGATATTTCGAGTCCGCAAGTCCTTCGTATAGCACCTGCATGATCGACAAGCAGGTGTCGAGGCCGATGAAATCCGCGAGCTGCAACGGCCCCATCGGGTGATTTGCGCCAAGCCGCATGGCGGTGTCGATGGCATCGACCGAGCCCACACCCTCATAAAGCGTGTAGATCGCCTCATTGATCATGGGCAAAAGGATGCGGTTCACGATGAAAGCGGGAAAATCTTCCGCCACCGTCACCGTCTTTCCGAGCTTGGCGCAAAACTCCCGCGCCGCCTCGAACGTCTCGTCGCTCGTCGCGATGCCCCGGATCAGCTCGACAAGCTGCATTACGGGGACCGGATTCATAAAATGAATACCAATGAACCGTTCCGGGTTGCCGGTGACTGCCGCAAGCCGGGTGATCGAGATCGACGAGGTGTTCGACCCGACAATCGCATCGGGCCTCAGATGCGGCTTGAGGCTCTCGAATATCTGTCGCTTCAACGGTTCGCTCTCCGCCGCTGCCTCGATGATGAGGTCGCAATCGGCCATGGCCTCGAGGTTCTTGGCGGGTGCGATGCGCTTCAGCGCGGTTTTGCGATCGGGTTCGGTGATCGCGCCCTTGGCGATCTGGCGGGCCATATTGCCGTTAATGGTGGCGAGCGCGCTCTCGACGCGTTCGAGCGTCACATCGTTGACGACCACATCATACCCGGCAAGCGCCGCCACATGGGCGATGCCGGCGCCCATCTGCCCCGCGCCGATTATGCCGACCGTCCTGATATCAACCATTCCGAATTACTCGCTATCCCATCATCGGCAAAAAGGGAACCTGTTTTTGCCCAGAGAACCTGCACAAGGCCTTGAGCTTACGCGCGAAGTTGCGTTTGCCAATTGCCTTTTCTCCTATTTGCCCAATTTACCGAGCTCGGCCGCGAACTCGGGAACGGCCGCGAAGAGGTCGGCGACGAGCCCGTAATCGGCCACCTGAAAGATCGGCGCCTCCTCATCCTTATTGATCGCGACGATCACCTTCGAATCCTTCATACCGGCGAGATGCTGGATCGCTCCCGAGATGCCGACCGCGACATAGAGATCGGGTGCAACGACCTTCCCGGTCTGACCGACCTGCCAGTCATTCGGTGCGTAGCCCGCATCGACCGCGGCGCGCGAGGCACCCATTGCAGCGCCGAGCTTGTCGGCAAGCGGAGTGATGACTTCGCGGAATTTCTCGGCAGAACCCAGCGCGCGCCCGCCCGAAACGATGATCTTGGCGGACGCGAGTTCCGGTCGATCCAGTTTTGCGACCTCCTCGCCCTTGAAGGTCGAGAGCCCGGGATCGGCTGGCGAGGTGATGGTTTCGATCGGAGCCACGGCGCTCCCATCACCCGTGGGCGCAAAGGCGGCCGTGCGAACCGTGATCACTTTTTTCGCATCGGTCGCCTGCACCGTCTGGATCGCATTGCCGGCATAGATCGGGCGCTCGAAAGTGTCGGCCGAGACCACGTTGATGATGTCGGAGACCTGCATCACGTCGAGGAGGGCGGCGAGGCGTGGCATGACGTTCTTGCCGGTCGTGGTCGAGGCGGCGAGTATTGCGTCATAGCCGGGAGCAAGCGCGTGGAGCAGCGCCGCAAGGGGCTCTGCGAGACGGTGCTCATGGACGGGGGCCTCGGCGAGAAGCACCTTCTCCACCCCATCGAGCTTTGCCGCCTCCTCGGCGACGGCGCGGCAATTGAAGCCCGCGACCAGGATGTGGACCGGCGCACCGAGCGCCTTCGCCGGCGTGAGCGCCCTGCGCGTTGCTTCGTTGAGCGCCTTGTTGTCGTGTTTGGCGAAAAGAAGCGTCGTCATCTCATATCACCCCGGCTTCGTCCTTGAGCTTCGCCACGAGCTCGGCCACCGACTTCACCTTCGCACCCGCTTTGCGGCCGGCCGGCTCGACCGTCTTCAGCACCTTGAGGCGAGGCGCGGGATCGACCCCGAGCGCTTCCGGCGTCGTCTCGTCGATCGGCTTCTTCTTGGCTTTCATGATGTTCGGCAAAGACGCATAGCGCGGCTCGTTGAGGCGCAGATCCGTCGTGATGATCGCCGGCATCTTCAGCGTCAACGTCTGCAGGCCGCCATCCACCTCACGCGTTACGTCCATCGAGCCATTCCCGATCACGAGCTTGGAGGCGAAAGTGCCCTGCGGCCAGCCGAGCAGCGCGGCGAGCATCTGCCCCGTCTGGTTGCAATCATCGTCGATCGCCTGTTTGCCCAGGATGACGAGCCCTGGCTCCTCCTTGACGATGACCGCCTTGAGAAGCTTGGCGACGGCGAGCGGCTCCGGCGGCTGGTCGGTCTTCACCAAGATGCCGCGATCGGCTCCCATGGCGAGGCCGGCCCTGATCGTTTCGGCGGATTGGGCAGGACCGATCGACACGCAGATCACCTCGGTCGCCTTCCCCGCCTCCTTGAGACGCAGCGCCTCCTCGACGGCGATCTCGTCGAAAGGGTTCATCGACATTTTCACATTGGCGAGCTCGACGCCGGTCCCATCCGGCTTGACGCGGATCTTCACGTTGAAGTCGACGACCCGCTTCACGGGGACCAAAATTTTCATGAGCTTCGACTTTCCACTGCAAACCTCTAGCGCGGTCGCGACAAGCGCCGTTTGCTCCCTCGTTTTCGTTTCGCGAGCGTCCGTTTTCGCGCGCCACGATACCGGTAAATCGCGGTGATCGAGTGCTGTCAACGCCCGACAGGGTTGAAGACGCAGCGCGCGGATGATGGTTCAACGATTTTGCCCGGGAATCCAAAGCACGTCGTTGGCGCCGCGCCCGTTTGCAAAGCGTGCGGCAACGAAGAGGAAATCCGACAGGCGATTGATGAATTTGATTGCGTCCTCACCGACGCTCTCGCCTTTCTTTTGCGCCAGCGCCACGATGAGGCGCTCGGCCCGCCGGCATACGGTTCGTGCCAGATGTAGCGCGGCGGCCGCGGGCGAGCCGCCGGGCAACACGAAGGAGGTGAGCGGGGCCAAATGCGCATTCAAGGTGTCGATCTCGGTTTCGAGCCGATCGACCTGGGTCGCAAGGATGCGCAAGGAAACCTGGCCCGGCTTGCTTTGCGGCTTCTGCGGCGAAGCGAGATCGGCCCCGAGATCGAAAAGGTCGTTCTGGATGCGCGCCAGCATGGCATCGAGGGTCGCGTCGTTTTTCGTATGAAGGCGCGCGAGACCAACGCAGGCATTTGTCTCATCGACCGTGCCGAAGGCCTCGACACGCAAATCGCTCTTCAAGCGCGGCGCACCCGTCGCAAGGCGCGTTTTTCCCTTGTCTCCGGCGCGTGTGTAGATGCGATTGAGCACCACCATCCGGTCACGGTCTCCAAGATGATCCAAGAATGACCCGGAAAAGTCGATGCCACTTTCCACAAAGATCATCGCACCATGTTGCAAAGGGCCCGTTATGCAAACGCCCAGTTGTTGAAAATGGCAAGGCGTGACCGCTTGCGCGAACCGCACGCGCCTGTCATTCGCGTTTCATCTTTCGGCGAAGGTCAAACTCGCGCAACGTTTCAGCCGGCGCCCTGCGACGCGTGCCGCTGCCTTAAAAAGTGTAGCCGATGCGCGCACCGTAATTCGTGAGGCCACGATTTTGCGAGCACAGGCCGGCGTTCGACATGTGCTCGATCGTGGCCATCAGGCTCCAATTCTCGGTAAATCTGTAGCCCACCGAGCCGGATTCGCGGAAAGATACGTTGCATCCAAGCGCGCTGTGTCCAGGCGGCACGAAGTTACCGGTCTTGCCGTTGTTGACCGAGCCTCCGAAGCTGCCTTCCACGAAGATCGCCTTGGTGATGTCGTAAGTCCAAGTGAGGCCGGCATAGGCTTGGCTCGTCTTGCCCGCGAAATTTATCGTGGCGCCGATGCTCGGGCGCGGCAAAAGAAAGTCCCAGGCGCTTCCCGGCAGGCTGAACGGCTTGGCAAAGAGAATTTCGCCGTTGAGATCGGCACTGCCTTGTTCCGGGCTCGTCGGATCATGCGCGAAAGTGCCGAGCCGCACCTCCGAAAGAAAGAAAAACTGCGATTGCGATTGGGGCGCCGGAATGGGCTGGGGCACGAAGGTGGTCGGATAGCCGAGGTCCGCCGCACCCGCTGAGTCGGCGGCAAAAAGCCAGGCAACGGCAAAAATCCCCGCAAGCCCCGTCCTCAGCCGCATCGCCACTCCTGCTCGTCCAGACTCAGGTCGCGCACCGTTTGCGACGCCCTTCACCGTTTGTCGCCGCGATGCGGCGTCGCGTCAACGCCTATACCGGGCGCTTCCCTCGACTGCAACTCGAAGCACTCTTGAATCAAATTCTTGGTTACGGGCGCGGCTCGAGAACGGATGCGCTCCAATTGCCGATCGCGCCTCAATGGCCTCGCCACCACAAGACAAGCACGATCAGCACGATCGCGACCGCCTGCAGAACCACGCGCAGGCGCATCAAATTCTGCGAGCGGTTTGCGCTCCCTCCCCGCAACATATTGGCGAGACCCAGCAAAAGCACGACGGCTACGGCCGCGATCGCAACTGTGACGATCAAGGAATCAGGACTCATGCTTCGACTCCGCCTGAATCGCGAATCGAGAAGCTCTCGACGCGCGGGCTCAAGCCTAGCACCCCGGCCGGACGCCATGCACCCCGCCGAATTCGCCGACTGTGTTTTTGAAAAGGCACGCGGCTCACGAAAGCGATCGCGATGGCACGCGAATTCCGCCGCGAAGCAATAACATTTGTGATAAAAAAGAGCGCCACTGATTCGCTGCCTCTGTTTGCAACCAACTTCGAATGCCAGTCTTTCGCCGGAGCAGCGGGATTGCCGACCGAGCCGGATGACCTGCACAAGCCGCTCGGGCTCGCCGATGACCCTAACCGAGCCGGCTTTTCGCCTCGCCTGCGCGCGTTTGCCGCAGCCGCTTCGATCGGGGCCGGCATCGCTGCGCTCACCTTTCTTGGTGGTGCGGCAGATCACGCGGGCGAACCCTTTGCCACGGCGAGCATCGAGCCGGCGCCGCCCCCGAGCGTGAGCGCCGGAGATACCGGAGACAAGGGCGGCGAGGGAGAACGCCCGGCCGAAACGGCGATGGCTTCTCAGGTCGAAGCCGATAGCGGCGTCGAAGTCGTGCGGCCCGACGGAACGGCCTCTCCCGGAGCGATGGTGATTCGCGTTCCAGACCCTCCTGGCACCGCCAAGCTCGCCGCCGCGCCGGATCCGCGTCTCGTGGAACGAAGTGATTTCGGCCCGCTGCCGCGCATCGGTGCGGATGGTGCACGCCCCGCACAAGTCTACGCGCGCCCAGCGCCACCCGCCGCAAAAGGGCGTCCCCGCATCGCGCTCGTGATCGGTGGACTTGGACTCAACGATCAGACGACAAACCGTGCCATCACGAAGCTTCCAGGTGAAGTCTCGCTCGCCTTTGCGCCTTACGGCACCAATCTCAAGGCGCAGGCCGCCAAGGCGCGCGAAGCCGGCCATGAGATCCTTCTACAGATGCCCATGGAGCCATTCGATTACGCGCAGAACAACCCCGGGCCACAGACGCTCACGATCGATGCCGGCAGCGCCCGGAATATCGAGCGCCTGCACTGGGCGTTGGCGCGGGCCGCCGGTTTTGTCGGGATCGAGAATTTCCTCGGAGGACGGTTCACCGCTGACGAGGCGGCACTTTCGCCGGTGCTCAAGGATCTCGCCGAACGCGGGCTTATCTTCGTCGATGATGGCTCCTCGGCGCGTTCGATCACCGCGATCGTGGGACCTTCACTCAACCTTTCGGTCCGGCGAGCCGATGTCGTCATCGACGCCGCGCCCGATGGTGCGAAAATCGATGATGCCTTGCAGCGGCTCGAGAGCTTGGCACGCGAAAACGGGCTTGCCACAGCCTCGGGAAGCGCACTCGCGGTTACCCTCGACCATTTGTCGCACTGGGCCGAAAGCCTTTCGTCGCGCGGCATCGACCTCGTTCCCGTGACCTCGACCCTCAAACTCAAGGGTCGCGGCTGAAGAAGGGGAGGTAAGCGCCTCCCAGACTTGACAAGCGGGGCTCTCGAACGCGACTCTTGCCGCATGGCTCGCGGTGTTCCCGGCGTAATCATGGACCAGGCCACGCTGCCTTATCGGCGATGTGTCGGCATCGCGCTCTTCAACCGCGCGGGCAAAGTGTTCGTGGCCCGCAGGCGAGGCGAAGCGGGTCCCGAGCATGTCAGGGGGCCTTATCGCTGGCAAATGCCTCAAGGAGGGATCGACCCCGGCGAAGAGCCATTGGCGGCCGCAATTCGCGAGCTTTTCGAGGAAACCAATGTGCGCAACGCGACCCTGCTCGCGGAAGCACCCGAATGGTTCACCTACGATTTGCCCCGTGAAATGCTGCAACGCGCCTGGCGTGGCGGCTATCGCGGGCAGACGCAGCGCTGGTTTGCCTTTCGTTTCACCGGCGAGGACGAAGAGATCGATGTACGCCATCCGGGAGGCGGCGACCATCCTTCCGAATTCGACGAATGGCGCTGGGAAGATTTCGCGCTCACCCCCGAGCTCATCATCCCCTTCAAGCGCCCGGTTTACGAGCAGGTGGTCAACGCCTTCGGTCATGTCGCCGTGGCTCAGTGAGCCCTCGGATGTCGGCGCATCGAAGCTCCGATGCGGCGCCAAACCCGACTTCGGAGCGCCGAGCAGGCCTTTCACCTCGGGCTCGGCGAAAGGCCGAGCTCAGCGGATCAGGATCGCCCTGAAATCATTCACATTGGTGAGCGTGGGCCCGCTGACGACCAATCTCTCGAGCTCGGCGAAGAAGCCATAGGAGTCATGCCGGGCGAGATGCTCGCCGGCATCGATACCTTTTTGCTTGGATTGCGCGAGCACTCCCGCATCGATCCAGGCGCCTGCGTTATCCTGCGTGCCGTCGATCCCGTCAGTGTCGCATGCGATGGCGCAGACGCCTTCGAGCCCGCCGAGCCGCAGCGCGAGCGCGAGCAGGAACTCCGTGTTCCGCCCGCCGCGCGGGCCGTATGTTGCCTTTTCGCTGTTTGTATTCGAGGTGCCCGAGGCGGGCTTCACGGTCACCGTCGTCTCGCCGCCAGACAGCAGGACGCAAGGTTTGCGTGCCGGCTCGCCGTGGCGCACGACGCTTTCCGCCAAACCCGCCATGACGGTCGCGACCGCGCGGGCCTCCCCTTCAATGGCATCTCCGAGGATGAGCGGCGTGACCCCATGACGGCGCGCCACGGCAGCGGCGGCATCGAGCGCCATCTTGGGCGTCGCAAGCATGACGATCTCGTGACCGGGAAAACTCTCGTTCGGCGCTGAATTCGCCAAGATGGCGCGTTCGAGCTTGGGCGAAATCTCGATACCGTAGCGCTTGAGAATGGCGAGCGCCGCGTCCGGCTGAGCCCCGCCGGGCACCGTCGGTCCCGAACCGATGATCGATGGATCGTCCCCGGGCACGTCGGAGATGAGGTAAGTCACCAAGCGGGCGCTTCTCGCTGCTGCCGCGAGCCTTCCCCCTTTGATCGCGGAAAGCGCTTTCCTTACCGTGTTCATCTCGTCGATGGGCGCACCCGATTGGAGAAGCGCGAGATTGAGCGCACGCTTCTCCTCGAGCGTGATACCGGAGGCCGGCAAGGTGAGCAGCGCCGAAGCGCCTCCCGACATAAGGCAGATGACGAGATCGTCTGGTTTCGCGGATCGAGCAAGCGCAAGAATGCGCGCGGCGGCACGCTCGCCAGCCGCGTCCGGCACGGGATGCGCCGCTTCGACCACCTCGACATGGCGGGTCGGCGCGCCATGTCCGTAGCGTGTCACCACGAGTCCCTCGCAAGGATGCGGCCAGGCGTTCTCGAATGCACGAGCCATGCTCGCCGCGGCCTTGCCGGCGCCGATCACGATGGTTCGGCCCTTGGGTGGCGCCGGAAGACGGCCTTCGAATTGCCCGTCCGGGCGCGCGGCGGCGAGGGCCGCCTTGAACAAGTCGAGGAGGATGGCATCGTCGCTCGGCTCGCGCCCGCCCAATAGCGGCCATTCACCAGCGGTTACCTGGGACACCCCAATCTCGCGCTCAGCGAGCGCGGGTGCCACGCGAGCCGCGCCCTTCCTGTCGCGAAAATCCCCGACGACGGGCACCGGAAGCGCCGGGATGGTCTCGCCCGCTTCATTCTCGAGCCGGTAGTCGAAAATTCGACGCTCGACGAAATGGGGAGCCTCCACGCAGTCACGCAAATCCCCGAGCAGAGTGCAGCAGCAATCTTGCGCGTCAAAGATCTTGCGCCATTGCTGCGACGGGCGAGCCGCGATGATTTCCCGCACGCGGCGCAACGTTCCCTCCGGGTCGGGACCATCCTCGCGCCATTTCGCCTCGAGCCCGATTGCTTCGCAAAATCCTGCCCAGAATTTCTGCTCGAGCGCGCCGACCGCGAGCATCTTGCCATCAGCCGTCGCGTAGAGATTATAGCGCGGGCTTTTCCCCATCAGCCTGCCCTCGCCATTGCCGAGCCAATGGCCGGCAGCAAAGCCTTCGGCAAGTGCGAGCGGCATGAAGGTGAAGAGATTCTCCGTCATGGCGATGTCGAGATGAGAACCGTTGCCGCTCGCCTCGCGCGCGCGCAGCGCCAGGAGAATGTTCATCACGGCGGGATAGCTGCCTCCACCGATGTCGGCGATGAGAGCGGGTGGCACGACTGGAGCCTGGGCTGTCCCGAAGGAGAGCGAGAGCAAACCGGCATCGGCGAGATAGTTGATGTCGTGGCCGGCGCGATCACGGTTCGGGCCGTCCTGGCCGTAGCCGGTGATCGAGCAATAGACGAGGCGAGGATTGAGAGCGCGAAGCTTCTCATGACCGAGCCCGAGCCGGTCCATGACGCCGGGACGAAACTGCTCGACCAGCACATCGGCACATCGCGCAAGCTCGAGCACGCGCGAAACGTCGGCCGCTTTCGTGAGATCGGCAACGAGGCTCTTCTTGCCTCGGTTGAGGAGAGCGAAGAGCGCGCTTTCCCGCCCGAAGCGCGGCGCATAGCTTCGCATCTCCTCGCCCCCGGGCTTCTCGACCTTGGTCACCTCGGCGCCCGACTCGGAGAGGATCAACGTCGCAAGCGGGCCGGGAAGGAGTGTCGAGAAATCAAGCACCTTGATCCCGGCAAGCGGCTGCATTTTTTCCTCCCTCACGCCGCTCGATGTCCGTCTGGTTTCGGAATTGCCCTACGGATCGCAACGGCCTTGCCAAGGAGAGGCATAATGGGATGAAAAGCGTTGGTCCATGGGCGGCGAGGCGCGGAGGTGCGCGCCCTCCTCTCCGGCATGCGAGGCTCCCGCTTCGGGTGATTTTTCCGGGCCGGGGAGCCGCTTCGGTGAGATGGAGATTGGCCCTTCCAAACGCGCGAACGGTTTGCGCGCTGCTCCCTTTGTGGTCGAGCACGTGCTCTGCGTGGATGGAGGCTCCACGGTCTTGAAAGCTGAGCTTGTAGCAAGAGTTGCTGCGCTCGCCCGTCCATCCCTTTTCCGTCGATCGAGCCTTCGGCATGTGGGTTGGCGATCGAACCTTCTCCCCTTGTCTTGCGTTCTGGCAGTCATGACGAAATCAAACCGGCGACCGCCCTGGGAACGTCCCAATCCGAGCAAGAGAAGCGGAAAGGCGCACACCAAGCTCTCGACCGCCGAAAAGGAAGAGGCCAAGAGCCGAGCGAAGCGCGCCGGACGACGCTATCCGAATCTTGTGGACAACATGCAGGTCGCCGCCGAGCGCAATGAAAAAAGTGACGGCGGGCATCCGTTGCACCGCACGCAGCCCTCGGAGCATCCTCCGACAAATTATTCTCGGCTACGGATTAGAGCAGGCCTGAACCCGACCTCATACCAACTTATTAAAGCGGTGGAATTCGCACCGTAAGCACTGCGCAACGACCACCATCGAGCGCCGCGAGGCAGCGATCGATCGCATCGGGCACATCCTGCGGCAAGCGAACGCACTCCCCATAAGCGCCGAAGGCGCGTCCCACATCCTCGAAGCGCCGCTCTTCCCCCTGTCGACCGCTATCGAGCCGGGAGAGGAACTTGTCGCTCGAAGCCGCCGCCCCCCTCGGATAAACCCGCATCACCGAGGACTTCACCGCCTGCCAACCCCGATTGTCGAGAACGATCGTGAAGATCGGAAGCGCGTATTGCTGAGCCGTCGCGTAGACGGAGTCGGGCGCCGAAAAATGGAAGGAGCCGTCCCCGACGATCTGCACAACCCGGCGCTCAGGGCGCGCAAGCTTGATGCCGAGCGCCATGCCGCCGCTGTAGCCAAGACCGGCCCCGCCGAGACCGACATAGCTGCGCGGCTTGGTGCGCAGGATTTGGTCCTGCACGGCAAGCGTGTTGCGGATCGCTTCGTTGAGCACGATGTCGTCTTGCGAGAGTTTCGCGCTCAGGCGCGCGCACAGATAATCGGGCGAGATCGCGTCGGCTCCGCCAGTTTTCGCGGCCACGGCTTGCGCCTTTCGCTGGCGCGCTTCGTCTGCCTTCGCGAACCCGCCGACGCGCTTTGCAACCTTGCTTCGGTAGCCATCGTCGGCAAGCGCTCGTACGGCCTCGAGCACCTGATGAAGCACGATCGCGCAATCGCCTTCGACGCGCATGTCAGCGGCGAACCCCCACATCGGCAAATCGGCCTTGAGCGCGTCGATGTCGATTTGGATCCACCTCATCGCCCCGGCGAGAGGCGCAAATTTGGGAAGGAAAGGGACATCGACGTCGAGCAGGAGCCCGAGATCCGCCCCTTCCATGACGGCGACAGGATCGAAACCCGCAAAGCACGGCGAATCATGGGGAATGCAAAGCTCGTGTGCGTTGTATTCCACGACCCGAATGCCGCATTCCCGAGCGAGAGCATCGAGGTGCGTAACCGCCTCGGGCTTGCGGCCCAGGTAAGCGGTAATTACGACCGGGTTCTCTGCTGCCATGAGCGCCTCGGCGATGGCCACGGCACGCGCAGGCTCGACGCCGCCACGCCGTACCGGCCCGTATTTCGCCTCGGCAAAGCCGCCCGGATGGGGGTCTTCGATCGTTTCGGCCAACGTCTCGCGCGGCAGCATCATGAAGACGGGACCTTGCGGATCGCTCTGCATGAAGGTGTGGCCGCGCCGCAGCGCTTCCTTGGCGACGACGCCGGACGGGAGGGAGTATTCCCATTTGACGAAAGGACGAACGATGCTCGCCATGTCGAAGGGGTCCTGCACGAAATGCACATAGGCATCGCGGGACCCGGGCAGCTCGCCGCGCATGGTATAGGGAGCGCGGCCGGCGAGCAGCATTACCGGCAGGCGATAGCGCAAGAGGTTGCCGAGCGCCATCGAGGAATTCGCCGTGCCGGCATCGACATGCACGAGCACGGCTTGGCCTCGCCCCGTGGCGAGCGCATACCCGCCAGCCATGTGCACGGCGACGGTCTCATGCGGGCACAAGATGACGCGGGGATGCGGGCGACCCTCCTCTTCCCAACGTGCGAGCTCCTCGATGATCGAGACGTGATCCGTGCCGAGATTGCCGAAGATGTACTCGATGCCGAGGTCGCAAAGGCCTTCGAGAAAGAAATGCGCCGCGGTTCGCTCACTCATGAATGCCTCTGATGATCGCGGTCGGCCGCCGGATTTCGCGGTTCACGCTCCTGTGCGTCGCGCGGACGCCGGTGTCTTGGCCGAAACCTCCATCGAGGTGAGAAGGCGAGGTGCCGTCTCCCTTACCCTGAGGATCGAACCGGCGACCATAATTTGCGCGACCGCGGCCAAGCCGAGAACCGGGCCGAACCCGATCTGATCCGAGAGTACACCCCCGATCAGCGGCATGAGTGTGGTGCCGATGAGCACGCCGAAGAAATTGGTCATGCCGAGCGCTGCGCCGCGGATGTCATCCGAGACCATCTCGCTCACGCAAGTGGCGAGCACGATCGGCAAGAGGCCAAATCCGCAAAACCCGCATATGCCGGCGAGGATGCGCATCGACCAGATTTCGTAGCCGCCGAGGATATAGAGCGCGAGCGCCGCTGCGCTCACGCCCGCGCTCACGAATGCCGCGGGCCGCCTGCCGAAATGCTCGGATGCGAAAGGAATGAGGATTTGACCGGCCGCGCCGGAAAAACCCCAGATCGACGCAATGATGCCGACCTCCGCAAAGCTGAATCCGCGTATCTTCGTCAGGAAGAGCGGGTTGAAGCCGACGAAAATCTGAAGCCAGGTGAGCGCGGCACAACCGGCGATCGTGACGGCGATGATCGAAGGGTCTTTCAACAGGCCGAGCGCGCGCCGCCAATCGGCCTGCGTCTCGTGCTTTTGCGGTTCGCGCATGAATGCGAAAAGAGCGACGAGGATGACGAGCGTCACCGCGCCAATGACCGGGAAGACGAGGCGCCAGCCCCAAAGCGAGGTGAGCCAGGTGATGATGTAGCTGCCGACCCCAACGCCGATGAGGGTGTAGCCGACCGTGAACACACCCTGATTGATGCCTCTTCGGGAGGGCGCGGATTCCTCGTTGATGGTCGCTTGCCCGACCGCCCAACCCACGCCATCGCCAATGCCGAGAAGGTCCCGAACGATGAACATGGAAAGGAAATCCCACGCGCCGCCCATGGCGCCCGTCATGAGACCGACGAAGCCGACGGCAGGCAGGAGGACACGCCGGCGCCCATGGCGATCGGAGAGAAAGCCCCCGATCCAGCTCGAGATTGCCCAGGTGATCGATGTGCCGGAGATGAGAAGCCCGACTTGCCACCCCACAAGGTGAAACTCGGGCACGATCAAGGGAAAGATCAAGCCGATGCTGAAACGATTGAGGCCGACGCAACCCCAAAAGAGCGCAAGCAAGGCCACGATCGTGAGCTCGTAACGGGCGAGCTTACCCACCGGCATCGCTCAAATCCTCTCTTCCGGTGAACCTGCGCCTCGTTGCGAGAGCCGAATTAGCATTGCTTATCGTCTCGTCGGATTCAGGATCAAATCGCCTCCGTTTCGACGTGCGCGGGGCGTCGATCCTCAAGCCGATCGATCTTCCGGCGCGCGAAATTGACACAAGGTCGGTGAGGGGTAAAGGTCGGGGGCGCAAGGGGATCGCCCCCATGAGCAAGTCACCGGTCATGACGCGCTGCGCGAATTAGGCCTGAAGGGCAGCAAGCGAGAGATGAAATCGGAAATCGGCCCGCTTGCGATCGTCGGGGGAGGAATTTGCGGCCTCAAGCTCGCGCTCGATCTTGCCGAGCGAGGCATAGAGTGCAACGTCTACGAGCGTGCGCCGCGGATCAAGGAGCTCGGCGTCGGCATCACGGTGCTGCCGCACGGCATGCGGGAATTTGCGGCGCTCGGCCTTTCCGAAAAGCTCTTGGCCCGGGGCATCGAGAATCGCGAAAGCTGCTTCTTCAACCGCTTCGGACAGCTCATCTACAAAGAGCCGCGCGGCAAATTCGCGGGAAATGCCTTCGCGGAAGTCGGCCTGCATCGCGGACACCTCCACAAAACGCTTTTCGATGCCGCGTGCCAGCGCCTTGGGCCGGACCGCATTCTCACGGACCGCGATTGCCTCGCAGTCGAACAGGACGACGAGGGCGTCACGCTTCACTTCCGCGAGACCTCGACCGGGCGCGCGCTCGAGCCGATGCGCGCCTGCGCCCTGATTGCATGCGACGGCGTGAACTCGACCGTGCGCAAGAGCTTCTACCCCGATGAAAGCCTCGCCTTTGCGGGGATCAACACCTGGCGCGGCGTCACGCGCCACAAGCCGATCCTCGGCGGGCGCACCTATATGCGGATCGGCTCGATCCTTACGGGCAAGATCGTCATCTACCCCATCGTCGATGATGTCGACGGCTCGGGCAATCAGCTCATCAATTGGACGACCGAGATCAAGAGCTCGAGCTTCGAGAAGAACGACTGGAACACGCCCGGCAAACTCGACGATTTCATCCATCTCTACGAGAGCTTCCGTTTCGATTGGCTCGACGTCCCGGACATGATCCGCCGCTCGGACGTGCTTCTCGAATACCCGATGGTCGACAAGGATCCGGTTGCACGATGGAGCTTCGGGCGCGTGACGTTCGCGGGCGACGCGGCGCACCCGATGTACCCACGCGGCTCGAACGGATCGGCGCAAGCCGTGATCGATGCGCGCGTCCTTGCCGATGGCTTGGCCCGCGATCCGGATCCGGTGACCGCGTTCAAGGCTTACGAGGCGGAGCGAAGCGAGGCGACCGCGAAAGTGGTGCGCACCAACCGCGAGCACCCGCCGGATTTCATCAACATCAAGGTCGAGGAGCTCGTGGGTGACCGACCCTTCGTCAACCTCGACGACTACATCACCCAAGACGAGCTGCGGGCGCTCTCGGAGAATTACAAACGGATCGCCGGATTTTCGGTCAGCGACCCGCGTGAGATACGCGCCAATGACTGAGATGTTGAGACAAACGCTTTGGCCAAGCCTCGCCGAATCAACTCGCGTAATCCGGTTCCTCCTTGTCGAGGATGCGCCGCCAGGCGTCGAGATGGAGGCGCGCGTCGTAACGCTCGCTCCAAGCGCCGTTGTGGCGGCGGCGCAAGCGCTCCGGCAACGCGCGCAGGCTTTGCCCCGTCGACATCGCGGTGACCTGATACATCGCGGTGCGCTCGGCGATGAACAGCTCATCGAAGGCATCATGCACGGTCGGGCCGACCACCGTGACGCCATGGCTTGCCATGATCATGATCGTCTTCTCGCCCATGAGATCGGCGATCCGGTCGCCCTCGGAATTGTCGTCGACCGGCTCGTCGCCTTTCGTGTCGATCACGACGCGATCGTTGAGCGCGAGGTTGTTGTGATGCGCCAAGGCGAATTCGGGCGTCTCGAGCATCGAGAGCGCGGTGAGATACTGCGGATGCACATGCAGCACGCAGGCTGCCGCCTTGTTGCGCAAATGGATGCGGGCGTGGATGTGGAAAGCGACCTTGCGAAGCTCGCCTGTCCCGCGCACCACGCGCCCATCGAGATCGCAGACGATGAGGCTCGACGCGGTGAGCTCCTCGAAGCGAAAGCCGCGCGGATTGATGATGAAGAGCGGCGGATCGCCAGGCCGCGCTTGCGGCAGCATTAGCGAGTTGTGGTTGCCGATCTGCTCGTTCCAGCCATGGCGCGCGCTGATGCGAAAGACGGCCGCCATGTCGCAGCGAAGCCGCCACTCCTGCGTTTCGGCTTCCGTCGAGGACAGGGATTTGACGATGGCGGACATCACGACCTCGCTGAAGCGGTGGGCTCTAACGAGGCATCATGGGCTGGCACATCCGCCTTGCCAAGGTTTCTCGCATCCTTTTCGTTGGGATTTGCCGCGCTGAACCGGCGAACCACATTCTCGAGAAGGCGCGACACGGGCCCCTCGAATCCCTTGCGCCACAAGCTTCCACAAAAGGTGATCGAGCCGACGGAGAAGACGGCCCCGCCCGAGGGTGTGTCGAAATAGACGATCTCGGCCCGTTTGAGCTCGTTTGGCGGCTCGCCGGAGACGGTGTGGAGATGCGACAAGAGCTCTTCGGGCACCGTGACGAAGGAGGCAGGCGGGTCCTGCGAGCGCGCGAGGATCACCGCATTTTCAGGCGTGCCGAGGCGCTTGTCGGCGCGGTCCATCTCGAAGCCCGCAGCACCTCCGCCCGAGAGGCCGTAATCCCCGATGATCTCTTCCTCGATGCCTTCGAAGATCCAGGCATGCGCCGGATCGCGCGAGGCTGGCAAGCGCCGATAGTGCGTGCCTTCGAAAAGCCCCTGCCCCGAAAAGCCCACACCCGCGAGCATTTGCGGCGGGCGCCGATTGCGCCGCCACAAACCGCCGAACTCGCCGTCGAGCGCGTGGTAATATTCGCCCGGATCGGCAGCCCAAGCCCGAATGCCACCTTCGGCCCGGCGAATCTCGATCACATGCGGCATCGCTTGCGTGCGGGCGATGCGCCAGTAGAACCCGTTGCCGCCGAGATAGGCGAGCCTGCCTCCAGAGCGCGTGTAGTTCTGCAGTGCGTCCAGCGTGCGCAGCGTGTGGTATTCGGGATGCGACCCCGTCAGCACGCAGCGGTAAGGCGCGATGAGCTTTTCGCCTTCGTCATCGAGGTCCTCATCCGTGACGACATCGAAGTGAAAGCCTTTCTCCTCGAGCCAGGCGAGGATATGCGTATCGGCGGGGAAATGACGCAGCCCCGAGCCCCGCGCATCGTTGAAGGTGAGGAAGCCCGGCCGCATGGTGAGGATCGGTCTTCGTCGTGAAGAGAAACCGATCCCGGACCCATCGGCGTGGCGGTTATATGTGGAGGTGCCATAAATGGGGTGCTGGTCCGGGTTGTGCGGATAAGCGCCCCAATCGGCGACGCGCCGCTGATACGCCTCATCCGCATTGCCACGCGCATGATTGGCGTAAGCCTGATAGGTGAAGGTGGAGGCCAGGAACGCGATCGGGGCGAAGGGCCCCTCCCGAGGCGGCAAGACATAGAAGGGTAGCCAATCCTCGCCCGCGTCGCACACGAGATGAAATGCGTAAGCGCCGCTCTTGAGGCCCGCTGGAACGGTCCAGGTGAAGCTCGGCTCCCAGCCGCAATCTTCGAGATCATCGTCGTGGAAGTGGATGGCGCCATAATCGCCGGGCGCGTGTCGCCAGCACATCTCGTGACCGCTCCATCGCGCACCGACAACGGCGCGCGTCGGCAGATTGACGAGCCGGCCATGGCACCCCTGCGGCCCGACATCGGTGATCTGCTGCGAGTCGATACCGAGCGAGAAATCCCACCCGGCGAGAAGCTCGGCGCCAAGCTCCTTCATCGGAGCCAATGGGCGAGCAAAGCCCTCGACAAAACCACCCAGGATGGCCGGATCCTCGATCTTGCCGGTGAAATGACGAAAAGGCGCCTCTGCGCGCTCAGCCGCAATGAGCACAATGCCTTTCGAAGGGAAGGCGAACTCGCGTTCCTGCGCTCTTGCGAGGGCGGGCGAGGTCTGATTGACGCCCTGTTGCCCGAGGACCACGCGTCCCGTGGGAGGATCGAGGGCGAGCCACAAGCGATACCATTGCCCTTCCCTGATCGGTGTCTCGACACACAGCCGGAGCGTGCGTTTATCGCTCGTGGTCAATCGCGCCTCGGCGCCGCTTCGGCCGACCGACAGCACGAGCGCGCCCACCTCGCCTTCCATCGCAAGGACAGCCTTGGCCTCGGCATCGCGAGATAGCGGCGCGCGAAGCTGCACGAGCGCGCTCAAGATGAGAGGATGACGAGGATCGCGCTCGGGACCTTTTTCGATCAAGGCATAGGACCCGAGGCTGACTGGCTGGGGCCAACCATCGAAGCTTGCCGCGAAGACACTCGACAAATCCTCAAACCGCATTCCCGGACCGGCCGGATTCGGATCACCGCTGATGACGCGCAAGAGCCGCGCTTCGTAAGTGGCATGCTCGCGCAGGCTCACATGAGCGATGAATTCCTCGCCGGGTCGGTGTGAGAAGCGATCGAGATATCCGGTGATCGGGAGGACGGCGGTGTTCATCTGGCGCTCTTCGATGGGCTGGGCATGGCAATCGGCGCGAACGGGGTGCTTCATCGCTGGTCGAAAGCTTTAGGCGAGAGTGCGGTCGCACGCAAAACTTGACCGCGGGCGGGCGTGTCCTTCAGACTTCGCCTCGACTCCAAAACCCGAAGCGCTGGAGATGACCATGGCAGCAAGGCTTTTGACGCCGATCGTCCTCTTGGCAGGCCTCACGGTTGGGGTCCCTTCCCAGGCCGCTCCATTCAAATGCCCCCATGTCGGTGGCGACTTCGTTTTCGGCCAGGAGGCGAACGTCAACAGCCTCGACCAGATGACTTCCTCGACGATCTCCACGCGCAATGTCGCGATGAACATCTTCGAGACGCTGATGACGCGCGACGAGAACAACCGCCCGATCCTCGACCTCGCCGCCTCAATGGAGGAATCCCCGGACCATTTGACCTACGCGTTCAAGCTTCGCGAGGGGATCAAATTTCATAACGGAAAGCCGCTGACCTCGGCCGATGTCGCTGCCTCTTTCGAGCGCTACAACAAGGTCGGCTTGATCCGTTCCATGCTCGCGAATGTCGATCATTGGGACGCGCCCGATCCGCAAAGCTTCGTCGTGCATATGAAAAAGGCACAGCCGACCTTCATCGATCAATTGAGCTCGTTCAGCGTGCCGATCGTCATCTTTCCGGCCGAGGAAAAGGACACGCCGCCCCAACAGCTCAAGGCGATCGGGACCGGCCCCTGGGAGCTCGTCGAGTTCGTGCCGGGGAGCTTCGTCAAGCTGAAGCGCTACGAAGGATATGCGCCGAACGCGAGCTTCGAGGATCGCACCGGGTTTGGCGGCTACAAGCAGGCCTGTTTCGACACGGTGATCTTTCGCATCGTCACCGAGCCGGGAGCACGCGTCGCAGGCCTGAAGACAGGTGAGCTCAGCGCGGTCGAGGACGTGCCCACAAAGGCCATTGCCGATCTGAAGAGCGACAAGAACATTACGCTCCTGCCCTTGAACAATTGGTGGATCCAGATCGCGCTGCCGAACGCTTCGAGGCCGCCGACCGACAACCTCGACTTCCGCAAGGCGGTGCAATCCGCGCTCGACATGGACGAAATCATGGATGCGGCGTCCGACGGCAATTACAAGCTCAATGTCGGCTTCCAATATCCCAACCAGCCGACCTATACCGACGCCGGCAAGGAGACCTACAACCTGCATGATGAGGCGCTCGCCAAAAAATATTTGGAGAAATCCGGCTACAAGGGCGAAACGGTCGTTCTTCTCACCAATCAGGACTACGCGCCGATGTACAATTCGGCACTCGTCATGCAGCAGCAATTGCAGGCGATCGGCATCAAGGCCGAGCTCAAGGTCACGGACTGGCCGACCTCGGTGAACATGGCTCTCAAGCCCGACACGGGCTGGAACTTCTTCTACACGGGCTGGGGCACGCAGCCGGCACTCGGGCCTCTCGACACGATGGCATTCCTCGCGCCCCCGTCTTCGCTCTACATGCCGAAGGACGGCAAGGACGATCCCGATCTTGTCGCCGACTGGAACGACATGAACGCCAAACCCACCGCCGAAGCACGCCAAGAAGCCTTCGCGCGCACTCAAAAACTCGTGCTCGAGCGCGTTTATGCCTTGCCTTTCGGCTCGTTCACCAAGGTCCAGGCGACGCGCGCCAATGTGCAAGGCTTCAAGCCGTTCCGTATTCCGCGCATGTCGAATGTATGGTTCTCGAATTGAGCCGATCGGCGTCCGTGGAACGCCGCTTTGCGTGAAGGAATGAGCGGCGGGCGAAGACCGCTGGGGCCGCCGCTCAGGCGCACGCCCTTGAAGAGCGATCATGGCGCATCAGGCAAACGAGGTCGGCCGTGACACGCCTCGTCCTGCGGCGCTTCGCGAGCGCCTTGCCCATCCTCTTGATGGTGAGCCTCATCACCTTCGCGCTGATGCGCCTTGTCCCCGGCGACCCTTCGGCCGTTATCGCAGGCTTGAGCGCCACGCCCGAGCAGATCGCCGCGATCCGTGCCGATCTCGGGCTCGACCAACCATGGCCGGTCCAGCTCTGGCGCTGGTACGCCGGGCTGTTGCATGGCGATCTCGGGCGATCGCTCCTCCTCGGTCAGCCGGTCGTCGAAGCGACTTTCCTGCGCCTGCCGGTGACCTTGGCGCTCTCCGCCTATGCGCTCGTCATCACGCTGCTCTTCGGCCTCATCGCGGGAATCATCGCCGCGCTTCGGCAAAACTCATGGGTGGACCAGGCGGCGATGCTGGCCGCCATGTTGGGAATTTCCGTGCCGAGCTTCTGGCTCGGGCTGTTGATGATCCTCTTGTTTGCCGTCAATCTCCATTGGCTGCCGACCGGCGGCTATATCGCTTTCACCGACGACCCGCTCGGCTGGTTGAGAACCTCGACGATGCCGGCGATATCGCTCGCGCTCCTGCAAGCTGGCTTGCTCGCCCGCATCACCCGCTCGACGATGCTCGAGGTGCTCCGCCAGGATTACATCCGCACCGCCCGCGCCAAGGGGCTCCCGCGCCATCTCGTCATTTTCAAGCATGCGCTCACCAACGCGCTGATCCCGATAACGACGGTGATCGGGATCACGGTGAGCCTTCTCATCTCTGCTTCCGTCGTCACCGAAACCTTATTTTCGATCCCCGGCATCGGCCAATTGCTCACGCAGGCCGTGCTCAATCGCGACTATCCGATGGTGCAAGGCGGGCTGCTGATCGTCACAGCCCTGCTGGTGCTCGTGAACCTCATTGTGGATATCGGTTACGCGCTCCTCGATCCGCGAGTTCGGTATGACACCGCTTGAGGTTGGCGCCCAGGCGCAAGGCGAGGCGTCCGCCGAGGCGCCGGGAAGCCGCAGACGCCCATTCGTGGCCACGCTCGGCCGCCTTCTGCGCCATCGGCTCTTCCTCACGGGGCTTTGCCTCTTCGGCATCATCGTCCTAGCCGCGGCCTTCGCGCCAATCATCGCGCCCGAGGATCCAAACCGGTTGGCCATGCGCTTCAAATTCCTCCCGCCTGGCGCCGAATACCCGTTCGGCACGGATAATTTCGGGCGCAGCCAATGGTCGCGCGTCATCTACGGCGCGCAGCTCTCGATCGCCATGGGCCTTGCGGTCGTCGCGCTGAATGCCGTCTTCGGCACGCTCATCGGCGCGCTCGCGGGCTATTTTCGCCGCCTCGACGACCCGATCATGCGCGTCAACGACGCGCTCATGGCATTCCCGGCAATCCTGCTTGCCATCGGCATCACGGCCGTGCTCGGCCCTTCGACCATCGATGCGGTGATCGCGCTCGCCATCGCCTATATTCCACGCACCGCCCGCATCGTGCGCGCCTCGGTGATCGTGCTGCGCGAGATGGAGTATGTGCAGGCGGCGATCGCGGCCGGAGCCGGGCATTGGCGCATTTTGCGCCATCACATCCTGCCGAACGCCATGGCGCCGCTCATCGTGCAGCTGAGCTTTCTGTTCGCCTATGCGGTCTTGTCCGAGGCGACACTGAGCTTTCTCGGCCTTGGCGCCGTTCCGCCGACCCCGACCTGGGGGAACATCATGGCGCAAGGGCGCCAATACATGACGGAGGCGCCCTGGATCATCACCATTCCCGGCGTGGCGCTGATGATCACGGTTCTTGGCCTCAATCTTCTCGGCGACGGCTTGCGCGATGTGCTCGACCCGCGATTGAGGGTCCAGCCATGAGCCTCCTCAAAGTCGAGGGCCTGACAACCGCGTTCAAGACCAGCCGCGGCGAGATCACTGCGATCGAGGATGTGAGCTTCACGCTCGGCGAGCGCGAAATCCTCGGCATCGTCGGGGAATCGGGCAGCGGCAAGAGCGTGACGGCGCTCACCATCATGGGCCTTCTGCCGAACCCACCGGCTCGCGTCGCCTCGGGCGAGGTGCGCTTCGACGGAAAGGTGCTGACGCGCCTTTCCGACACCCGCATGCAGAAGGTTCGCGGCTCCGGCATCGCCATGGTGTTCCAGGAGCCGATGACCTCGCTCAATCCGGTGTTCACCATCGGCGAGCAGCTCATGGAGACCTTGCGCGCCCATGAGCGGCTCTCGCCGAGAGCGCAGCGCGAGCGTGCCGTCGAGATCTTGACGCGCGTCGGCATCCCTTCGGCCGCTCAAAGGCTCGGCGATTATCCCCATCAGCTTTCCGGCGGACAGCGCCAGCGTGTCATGATCGCCATCGCGCTTTCCTGCCGTCCTCGCCTTCTCATCGCGGATGAACCGACGACGGCGCTCGACGTCACCATCCAGGCGCAGATCCTCGATCTCCTGATGGATTTGCGCGACGAGTTCGGCATGGCGATCATGATCATCACGCACAATATGGGGGTGATCGCGCAAACGGCCGACCGTGTCCTCGTGATGTATGCTGGCCGCATCGTCGAGGAGGCGCCGATCGAGGCTTTGTTCGAGCGGCCGACGCACCCCTATACGCGCGGCCTCCTCGAATGCGTGCCCTCGCTCGATCAGGACAGAGCGCGGCTTGCCGCCATTCCAGGCACGCTTCCCGACCCGGCGAGACGCCCTCGAGGTTGTCGCTACGCGCCGCGTTGCGCGCTGCGCATCGAAGCCTGCACGACCGCCATTCCGCCGCTCCTCGGCATCGAAGCTGAGCATGCCGCCGCCTGCATCCGGGCGATCCCGGCATGACACCGCTCGTCGACGCCGTGGCGCTCGAGAAGCACTTCGCCTCGGGCGAGGGTGCTCTTCTCGCACGCCGCGCCGGCAGGCTGCGCGCGGTCGATGGCGTCTCGTTGCGCATCGCGCATGGCGAGACGCTCGGGCTCGTCGGCGAATCCGGTTGCGGCAAGTCGACGCTGGGCCGCCTGCTCATCCGGCTTACAGAGCCGAGCGCGGGCGCGATCTTCTTCGAGGGAGAGGAGATCACGCGTCTTTCGACGAAGGCGCTGCGCGAGAAGCGGCGGGCCATGCAGATCATTTTCCAGGACCCGTACGGCGCCCTCAACCCGCGCATGAGCGTCGAAGACATCATCATGGAGCCGCTCTTGATTCATGGCGCCAAGCGCGACGCGCCAACGCGTCAAAAGGTGAGCGAGATGCTCGACCTCGTCGGCCTTCCGAAGCACGCCCGCGATCGCTTTCCCCACGAATTCTCAGGCGGTCAGCGGCAACGAATCGGCATCGCCCGCGCGCTTGTGCTACGACCGAAGCTCGTCGTTTGCGACGAACCCGTATCCGCGCTCGACGTTTCGGTTCAGGCGCAGATCGTCAATCTCTTGCAGGATCTGCAGAGCGAGCTTCGCCTCACCTACCTTTTTATCGCCCATGATCTGAGCGTGGTGAAGCACATTTCGAACCGCGTCGCGGTGATGTATCTCGGCAAGCTCGTCGAGATCGCCGAAAAGCGCGAACTCTACAGGAAACCGCTCCATCCCTATACGCAAGCGCTCATCGCCGCCGTCCCGGTAGCGCATCCCGCCAATCGCGCGAGCGCGCGGGCCGGCCGCGTCCGCTTGCCGGGCGACGTGCCGAGCGCCCTTCATCCGCCGACGGGGTGCCGCTTCCATACGCGCTGTCCTCATGCCATGGCGATCTGCCGAGCCGAGGAACCGAAGATCGCCGAGCCTGTGGCGGGCCATCACGTGGCCTGCCATCTCATCGGCCCGAGCTGAGCTCAGAAGAAACCCGCTGGAGAAAGTCATGGATGGCAAGCGTCCCACCGTCGCGTCGCTCAACGGCATCGTCGCGGCAGCGCACCCGCACGCGGCGCTCGCCGGCGCGCGCGTCCTCGCCGAGGGCGGCAACGCCTTCGATGCCGCCGCGGCGACCGCCGCGGCGCTCAACGTGGTCGAGCCCTATATGTCGGGCCTTGCCGGGATGGGCATGGCGACCTGTCGGATCGCGGCCGAGAAGCGCATCCGCACGCTTGATTTCGTCACGCGAGTTCCGAGCCGTTTTCCTCAAGGGAAGTTCAAGGAGCGTTCGGAGCTCGCTCGTGGCGCGCAAGGCTGCGGCACGCCCGGCAATCTCGCCGGCTGGTGCGAGCTCGTGCGCGCCCATGGGCGAAAGACGCTCGCCGAAGTCCTGGCGCCCGCGATCAAGCTCGCCCGCGACGGTTTCCCGCTCGCCGAATACAATGTTGCGACTATCAACGAGGTGAAAGCCGAGTTTTCCCGCTCGCGCCCGGACCTGCTGCCCGAATGGGCTTCGCTCTACATGAGCGGCGCGGAGCGCGTGGGGCTGGGCGATGTGCTGCGCCAGCCGGCGCTGGCCGATACGCTCGAGGCGATTTCGTCGGAAGGACCGAGCTATCTTTACGGAGGCGCGCTCGGCCGTGCACTCGTGGCGAAATCGGAAGCGAGCGGCGGCTGCCTCAGCCTTCACGACCTCGAAGCGGTCGAAGCACGCTGGCTCGACCCCATCGTCGAGACCTATCGCAGGCTCAAGGTCCACACCCTCCCGCC
>Ga0213876_10000422_pt1 | contig 35278 bp, 27 predicted proteins | sample BarmaccomBMRX_R9_FD_160113 | JGI IMG/M metagenome (GOLD analysis project Ga0213876, IMG submission 160113) | Root-associated microbial communities from Barbacenia macrantha in rupestrian grasslands, the National Park of Serra do Cipo, Brazil - RX_R9 | ecosystem: Host-associated > Plants > Roots... | reverse complement strand
TTCTCGGTCGGTGCAGTCCTGACGAGTCTTCTCCTTTTGGCAACCGGCGCGGGCGCCGTTCTCTTCTGCGTGTCGTTGGCGCGGAGGAGGGAAGGGAGACGGGGCCGGGTCTTGTCCTTGCTTCGCTACGGGCTCTGGGTCACGGCGGGATTGCTTTGGCTCTTCTTATTTACCTTCGGACTAAACTACCAGCGGCCTTTGCTCTTCGAACTGCTCGGCTACGAGCAGAGGAAGGCAGAGCCCCAGGAGCTTGAGGCGTTGGGTCGGACGCTGGTCGAGAGCGTCAACCAGACATACGCGGAGGCTCACGCCGAAGGCAGACCCATCCCCGGGAGCGAGGAGATCGTCAAACTTCTGAAGGAGTCTTACGAAGCATCCGAGGAGTTCGGCCTCCTCCCGCGGGGCGACTTCGCTCCGCCGAAGCCGGTCTACTCGTCCGAGGTCTTGACCAGGCTCGGCATCAGCGGCGTCTACTTCCCCTTCACGGCGGAGCCGAACTACAACGCGGACGTGCCGGACTTCCAACTGCCTTTCACCATCGCGCACGAGATGGCGCACCAGCGCGGCGTCGCGCGCGAGTCGGAGGCGAACTTCGTCGCCTACGTCGTCTGCGTCAACTCGCGCGACCCGTTCGTGCGCTACTCCGGCTACCGCAACGGGCTCGGCGTGCTCTCGGAGCTGTTCAAGGTCGAGCCGGAGCAGGCGCGGGAGCTGTTCAAACAACTCGGGGCGGGTTACAGAGAGGACTCGCGCCGCGCCGCGCTCTTCTGGGCCAAGGCTGCCGGGGCGGCCGGCGCCTTGAGCCACAGGGTGAACGACCTCTACCTGCGCGCCAACCGCGTCAAAGCGGGCGCGGCCGACTACAGCAATTCGACGACCTTGATTATCGCCTATCACCTGCGCCGGAGGGCTTCGAACGATTTATATCGTGATTAAAATTATCAATTGGGAACGCCGCCGAAATCTCTGTAGAGTGTGCGTCTGCCGAAAGATGTCGAAGGCGAGGAGATTGTCGATGGGCGACGAGTGTAATTGCGAGAAGTGTCAGGCGGGCTCGGTTGTGGAGACGGACGAGGCCGTGCGGGCGGAAGTGCAGGCACAGGGGCACGGCGACGCGCAGCGGAACCTCTACCTCGTCGTCACGGACGGCGGCATCTCTCTCCGGCAGCAGTCGTACGAGATGTAATCCGGCGCTCGTGCGAGACACCGCGCTCTTCGGGGCGCGGTGTCTCGACGATCACAGTGCTGCCAGTCTCAATCCCTCAATAGTTGCCGCGCATTAACGGCGGCGCAGCAGACGGTCGAGGCTCCACTCGCCCCCGCCCGCGAACCACAGGTAGAGGAAGACGAAACAGTAGAGCACGGCCAGCTCGCCCTTGTTCTGGAGCGGCCAGAAGCCCCCCGGCGCGTGCACCTGGAAGTACGCGACGGCCAGCAGGCCCGAAAGGATGAAGGCCACGGGGCGCGTGAAGAGTCCGACCAGCAGTAACAGCCCGCCGAAGAACTCAAGTATGCCGGCGACCCACATCTGGCTGAACGGCGGCATGCCCGGCATGCCCGGGGGCGCGAGGAAGCCGAAGAGCTTCTGCGCGCCGTGAGCAATTAAAAGGAAGGCTGTGACGATCCGCAGCACGCTCAGAATTCGCGGCGCCCACTTGGCGTAGAATGTGTTCAGGTCGGCCATCTTATCTCTCCCTATCTTTCCTAATTTTAATCAAACGCCCGAGCCGAAGCCGTACGCGGCCATGCTCAGACTCCCCCACGTCCAACCCCTGTGCAGGCTGCGGCCCCTCGCCGTGGACTCCGCCGAGCCGGCCCCCATCGCGACGAAGAGTGGCAGCAAATGCTCTTCGGTGGGGTGTGCGACCGACGCGTGCGGGGCGAGCCTCCTGTAATCAAGCAACTCTTCGAGCGCCCCTTCAGAAATTTTTCGGAAGAGCCACTCGTCAAACTCCCTCGCCCATTCGGGCGGCACTTCGCCGCGCCCGATCCGAGCAAGGTTGTGCGTCGCGCTCCCGGTCGCGAGAATCAGCACGCCCTCCTCGCGCAGCGGCGCGAGCGCGCGCCCCAGCCGGAAGTGATGCTCCGTCCCCAGCGTCGGCTGCAGGGAGAGCTGCGTGACCGGCACGTCCGCCTCGGGGTAGATCAGTCCGAGCGGCACCCAGGCGCCGTGGTCGAGCCCACGCTCCGGCGAGACCTTGCACGCGAGGCCGGCCTGGCCGAGCAGCTCTCGCACGCGCCCCGCGAGCTGCGGCGCGCCCGGCGCGGGGTAGCGCATGCGGAAAAGCTCCTCCGGGAAGCCGCCGAAGTCGTGGATGGTCTCCGGCCTTTCGGCGCCGCTCACCTCCGGGGCCTGCGTATTCCAGTGGGCCGAGACGCACAGGATCGCCTCGGGCCTGCCCAGCTCCGCGCCCAGGCGCTTCAGAAACTCCACCGTGGCGTTCTGTTCGATTGCCAGCGTCGGCGCCCCGTGCGACACGAAGACCGCGGGGAGAGTGCCCGGCGTCTTCCGCCCCTCGTCAAAAGCAAAATTCATGTTGCCATGATAATCGTTATAACGACTATTGTCAAACACGAAGGGGCCGGCGACTGAACGCCTCCCCCTCACCGACTTAATCCGTCTTTAGACGGCGGGCGCCGCGACTCCCATCCAGCCGGGGCGCCGCCCCTCGAACTGTCCTATCAGCGACTCGTGACGGAGCGTGAGCCCCACGTCGTCGAGCCCTTCGAGCAGGCACTGTCGGCGGAACTCGTCGATCTCGAAGGCGGCGGTGAAGCCCTGCCCGTCGCGCACCTCGCGCCGTTCGAGGTCAACGGTCAACTTGTAGCCTACGACCTCGCGCGCGCGCCGCACGAGCTCCGCGACCTCCTCGTCCTTGAGCGTGACGGGGAGCACGCCGTTCTTCGTGCAGTTGTTCTGGAAGATGTCGGCGAAGGAGGGGGCAACGATGGCGCGGAAGCCGTAGTCGAGCAGCGCCCAGGGCGCGTGCTCGCGCGAGGAGCCGCAGCCGAAGTTGCGACCGGCGAGGAGCACCGAGGCGCCCGCGTACCGCGGCTCGTTCAGCACGAAGGCGGGGTCGGGCGAGCCGTCGGCCGCGAAGCGCCAGTCGTAGAAGAGGAACTGCCCGAAGCCCGTCCGCTCGACGCGCTTGAGGAACTGCTTCGGGATGATCTGGTCGGTGTCTACGTTCGGGTGGTCGAGCGGCGCGGCGACGCCGGTGTGTACGTGAAAGGGAAGCATAATCTTTTGACTACTATTTAAAGTCCCAGCCGCGCACGTCGGTGAAGTGTCCGGCGACGGCGGCGGCGGCGGCCATCGAGGGGCTCACGAGGTGCGTGCGTCCGCCCTTGCCCTGGCGTCCTTCGAAGTTGCGGTTGCTCGTCGAGGCGCAGCGCTCGCCCGGCGCCAGCGTGTCCGGGTTCATGCCGAGGCACATCGAACAGCCGGCCTCGCGCCACTCGAACCCGGCCGTGCGGAAAATCTCGTCGAGCCCTTCGGCCTCGGCCGCGCGCTTGACGGCGCCCGAGCCGGGGACGACCATCGCGCGCACGGCCCGGTTGACCCTGTGGCCGCGCACGACGCTCGCCGCGGCGCGCAGGTCTTCGAGCCGCGCGTTGGTGCACGAGCCGATAAAGACGCGGTCAACGGACACGTCCTCCATGCGCGTGCCGGGCGCGAGCCCCATGTATTCGAGCGCGCGCGCCGTCGAGCGGCGCTCGCTCTCGGAACGCGCCTCGGTCGGGTCGGGCACGCGCCCCGTGACGGGCACGACCTGCCCCGGGCTCGTCCCCCACGTGACGAAGGGGGCGAGCGCGGCGGCGTTGAACTCGACGACGGTGTTGTACTCCGCGCCCGCATCGCCGGGGAGGCTCTGCCAGTATTCGAGCGCCTCGCGCCAGGCCGCGCCGCGCGGCGCGAAGCGACGGCCTTCGAGGTAGGCGTAAGTCACCTCGTCGGGCGCGACCATGCCGGCGCGCGCGCCCGCCTCGATGGACATGTTGCAGAGCGTCATCCGCCCTTCCATCGAGAGCGAGCGGACGGCCGAACCGGCGTACTCGATGACGTAGCCGGTCGCGCCGTCCGTCCCGATCTGTCCGATGACGCCGAGCGCCAAATCTTTCGCCGTGACCCCTTCGGCCAGCGCGCCCGAAGTCCTGATGTGCATCGTCCGCGGCTTCGACTGTGGCAGACACTGCGTGGCGAGGACGTGCTCGACCTCGCTCGTGCCGATGCCGAAGGCGAGCGCGCCGAAGGCGCCGTGCGTGCTGGTGTGGCTGTCGCCGCAGACGATGGTCATGCCCGGCCGCGTCAGGCCCAGCTCAGGCCCGATGACGTGGACGATGCCCTGCTCGGGCGAGTCGATGTCGAAGAGTTGGACGCCGAACTCGGCGCAGTTGCGCCGGAGCGTTTCGATCTGCTGCGCGGCGATGGGGTCGGCGATGGGGAGGCCGCGGTCTGTCGTCGGGACGTTGTGGTCGATGGTGGAGACGGTCAGGTCGGGCCTGCGCAACGCGCGGCCGGCCGCGCGCAGCCCGTCGAAAGCCTGCGGCGAAGTGACCTCGTGGACGAGGTGCAGGTCGATGTAGAGCAGCGCGGGCTCGCCCGCCGCCTCGCGCACGACGTGCGCGTCCCAAATCTTTTCGAAGAGTGTGCGTGGCATATCAAACCGCGTGGTAGGCGTGGCGCATGTCGGCGAGTTCGGCGAGCGCCTCGGAGACGAGCGTGCCCATCTCCTCCGTGCCGACTATATACTTTCCGGTCTGGCCCTGTATATCGGCCGTCCGGTAGCCGCGTTCGAGCACGGCGCGGATGGAATCTTCCACGTCCTGCGCCTCCTGTTCGAGCCCGGCGGTGTGGCGGAGCAGGAGCGCGGCCGAGGCGATGGCGCCGAGCGGGTTGGCGAGACCCTGCCCGGCGATGTCGGGCGCAGAGCCGTGCACCGGCTCGTACACGTCCGTCCCGCCGCCGACGCTGGCCGAGGCGAGCATGCCGAGCGAACCGGCGAGGACGGCCGCCTCGTCGGAGAGGATGTCGCCGAAGAGGTTCTCGGTCAGGATCACGTCGAAGCGGCGCGGGTTGAGCATCAGGTGCATCGCGCAGGCGTCAACGTACATGTGCTCCAGGGTCACCTGCGGGTACTCGCGCGCGACGCGGTTGACCACCTCGCGCCAGAGGCGGGAGGTTTCGAGGACGTTCGCCTTGTCCACGGACGTGACCTTGCGGCCCCGCGCGCACGCCGCCTCGAAGGCGACGCGCGCCACGCGCTCGACCTCCTGCTCGTCGTAGCGCATCGTGTTGAAGCCTTCGCGCGTCGCCCCCTCGTCGTTAATCCCGCGCGGCGCGCCGAAGTAGAGGCCGCCCAGCAGCTCGCGGACGATGAGCACGTCGGCGCCGTTGACGACCTCCGCCTTGAGCGGCGAGGAGTCGGCCGTCGCGTCGTAGCAGACGACGGGGCGCAGGTTGGCGAAAGCGCCGCAAGAGCTGCGGAGCGCGAGCAGCCCCGCCTCGGGGCGCTGGTCGCCGGCCAGCCCGTCGAACTGCGGCGCGCCCACCGCGCCGAGCAGCACCGCGTCGGACGCCAGACACGAGTCGAGGGTCGCGGGCGGAAACGGGCTCCCCGTCTGCTCGATGGCCGCGCCGCCGATTAAATGCTCTTCGAAAGAGAACTCGTGGCCGTAGACCTCCGCGACCGAGCAGAGCACGCGCAGCGCCTCCTGCGTCACCTCGGGGCCGATGCCGTCGCCGGGCAGGACGGTGATCTTCAGTTTCATCTCAATCACTTCCCAAGAAAAAACGACCACCGGCTCCGGCCCGAATAAAGCAAGGACGGCAGCAGATGGCCGATGCTTTCAAAAATTGGTTAGCGGCCGACCGCCTCCACCAAGTCCAGCTTGAGCGCGGCGGCCCCGAGCGCGGGGGCGTGCTCGTGCCTCTGCCGTGCGGGGAGGAGCGAGAGCAAGTCCTGGTCGTAGATGTTCTTCTTGCGGTCGGCCAGTTCCGTGAACTGGTGGTACGCTTCCTCAAGCTCCGACGGCGTGAGCGTGAACCCCAGCTCGTCGAAGCGGCGCGCGAGCGCGTGCCGGCCCGAGTGCTTGCCGAGCACGATGTTGTTCGAGGGCACGCCGACCGACTCGGGCGTCATGATCTCGTAGCAGAGCGGGTTCGAGAGAACGCCGTGCTGATGAATCCCCGCCTCGTGCGCGAAGGCGTTGCGGCCGACGACGGCCTTGTTCGGCTGCACGCCGAAGCCGATGATCTCCGTCAAAAGCTGGCTCGTCGGGTAGAGCGCTTCCGTGCGCACGCCGCACGCGTAGGGCAGGCGGTCGGCGCGCACGTGCAGAGCCATCACGACCTCTTCGAGCGCGGCGTTGCCGGCGCGCTCGCCGATGCCGTTGATCGTGCACTCGACCTGCCGCGCGCCCGCGTCGAGCGCCGCGAGGCTGTTGGCGACCGCGAGCCCGAGGTCGTTGTGGCAGTGCACGCTGATGGTCACGTCTCGTTCGCCGACGACGCGCTCGCGCACGGCCGCGATGATCTCGCGGAACTCGGTCGGCGTCGTGTAGCCGACGGTGTCGGGCACGTTGAGCGTGCGCGCGCCCTCCTCGACCGCGGCGGCGAAGACTTCGCAGAGGTAGTTCAAGTCGCTGCGCGTCGCGTCCTCGGCCGAGAACTCCACGTCCTCCGTGAACGTGCGCGCGAGCCGCACCGCGTCCCGCGTCATCTTGAGGACTTCGGCGCGCGTCCTCTTCAGCTTGTGTTCGAGGTGGATGTCCGAGGTGGCGACGAAGGTGTGGAGCCGCGGGCGCGCGGCGGCGCCGACCGCCTCCCAGGCGCGCAGGATGTCCTGCTCGGTCGTGCGGCAGAGCGCCGCGACCGACACCCCTCGACACTCGGCCGCGACGGCCTTGACCGCGGCGAAGTCGCCCTCCGAGGCGATAGGGAAGCCGGCCTCGATGACATCGACGCCGAGTGCCTGGAGCCTGCGCGCCAGGCGAATCTTCTCGGAAAGGTTCATCGAACAGCCCGGTGACTGCTCGCCGTCACGTAACGTTGTGTCGAATATTTTTATGCGCTCAAGGTGGGTCATCAGTAATCGCCTCGGAACCAAATAGGCATACTAAAGATGAGCCTGCTAAAACTCAAAGTTATAATTTTTATGTCTTGATAAATAATTCCAATGGCAATCTTATAAGGATTGACTCCGACCCGCGTTTCCTATAACTTTTTCCTCACTTTTCCCCTACCCAGAGCAGAACCCGGGCCGCCGGCGGCGCATCAAAGGGCGGCTTAAACATTTCAAAAGCCCCCGAGCGTCTTCGTTAATTGGTAAGACCCTTGATTGAATTGCCTTCGGATTGGTCTTAAAACAGCTTGACAAAAATTCCGGTTTAATAGAAAATCCATCACGCTTTCGACTCGGACACGGTTTTCGGTGATAACTCCCCAGCTACACCAGATTTCACGTAGTTGGTTAATTGGTAAAACCAGCAAGACTTTCACCAACACTCTGCCGGAGCACGAAAGTCCCCGTTGAAAGCTTCTTCAAATAAGCTTTGCCTAAGTGCATTTTCGAGACCTTTTGGAGTCGCGGTCTCACGCGACCGCGGGCGTGATGGAAGAGAGTCGCCCCGTCAGAACGGACTACCGAATGAGGGCCGCGGGCCGGAAAAAAACTCACCGGCGGGCGGCACAGATCAGACCCTTTGTGTGAACGCGTCGGCGTTCAAATGCCAGTAATCAGGAAGAGGAAAAAAGTAATGAGCAAGTACGCATTCCGCCGCGGCTGCGCCGCCGTCCTGCTGCTCCTCATGGCCTTTGTCATGGCGGGCGCGCAGGAGTCGCGCGGGTCGCTCACAGGCACCGTGACCGACCCGAACGGGGCGGCCCTGCCGGGCGCGACCGTCGAGATCAGGAACGTCGAGACGAACGTCGCCAACACGGTCACCACGAACGAGGAGGGCGCCTACAGCTTCCCGCTCCTCAACCCGGGCCGCTACACGCTGACCGTGACGGCGCAGGGCTTCTCGAACACGACGCGCGAGAACATCGAAATCCGCGTCTCCGAGAAGATCACGCTCGACGTGCCGGTCTCCGTGACGGGCGTGGGCGAGACGGTGACGACCATCGCCTCCGCGCCGGTGCTCGAGACCGGCTCGGTCTCGACGGGCACGACCGTCACCACCCGTCAGATCGCCGAGCTGCCGCTCATCGACGGCAGCCCCTACCAGCTCGCGACGCTCGCCCCGGGCATCAGCTACACCGGCAACCCGAGCGTCGGCTACAGCCCGACCTCGAACGGCAACCTCGCGGCCTTCCGCGCCAACGGCGCGACCGGCCCGAACCAGGTCACGCTCGACGGCGCGCCCAACTTCGCCATCGACGGCGGCGTCGGCTTCTCGCCGCCCTCCGAAGCGACGCAGGAGTTCAAGGTACAGACCAACTCGTTCGACGCGACGCAGGGCTACACGGCCGGCGCGACCGTCAACACCGCCATCAAGTCGGGGACGAACGACCTGCACGGCTCGGCCTACTACTTCAACCGCGACCGCAACCGCACGGCCAACAACTTCTTCTCCAACCGCGCCGGCCAGGATCGCCCCGAGCGCACGTACCACCGCTTCGGCGGCACGCTCGGCGGGCCGGTTCGGCTGCCCGGCGTCTACAACGGCCGTGACCGCACCTTCTTCTTCGCCGCCTACGAGCGCCTGAAGGACAACCAGGCGGAGCCGCAGCTCTTCACCGTGCCGACCGCCGCGTTCCGCAACGGCGACTTCTCGGCGCTGCTCAACCAGACGCTGCCCATCAGGATTTACGACCCGGCGACCTCCTGCCACACGCCCTCGAACTGCACGGTGACGCGCACGGCCTTCGCGGGCAACGTCATCCCCACGGCCCGGCTCAACCCCGTCGCGGTCGCGTACCTGAACCTCTACCCGCTGCCGAACGTCGCCGGCAACTCCGACGGGACGAACAACTACTTCTCGAACCAGATTCGCCACTCGAACTACCGCTCGTGGCTCGCGCGCATCGACCACCGGATCAACGACACGAACTCGCTCTTCGGCAAGTACTACCACAGCTTCAACCCCGAAGACCGCTACAACTGGACGGCCTCGCCGCTGACCCAGGGCTTCGAGTACCGCACCAACGACGGCGCGAGCCTCGACTGGACTTCCACGCTCTCGAACTCGATGGTGCTCGACGTGCGCACGAGCCTGAGCCGCTTCGTGCAGCAGCGCCAGCCCGCGCAGACCATCGACCTGGCGTCGCTCGGCTTCTCGCAGGCGGCGCTGGCCTCGATGAACGGCTACCAGTACCTGCCGCGCTTCGACATCCGCACCTTCGACGCGCAGCGCCCCGTGCGCTCGACGCTCGGCTCGAACCGCTCGGACTACAACGCCGGCCTGCTCCGCCCGTTCTACACCTTCGCCGCCCAGCCGTCTCTGACGCAGATTCACGGCGACCACACGATGCGGTACGGCTACGACTACCGCGTGCTGCGCGAGAACTTCAGCTCGAACGGCTACCAGGGCGGCCGCTACTTCTTCGACGGCACCTACACCAGCATCGACACGACCACGACGACCAACAGCAACAACCAGACGAACGCCAACCGCAACCGTAACGCCTACGGCCGCGACCTGGCGGCGTTCCTGCTCGGCATCCCGTCCGCCTCGACCTCGCAGAGCATCATCGACACGACGGGCATCAACTACTCGGCGCAGTCGCAGTACCACGGCTTCTACTTCCAGGACGACTGGCGCGTCACGCCGAAGCTCACGCTGAACCTCGGCCTGCGCTACGAGCTGGAGCTGGGCCTGACGGAGCGCTACAACCGCTTCATCCGCGGCTTCGACCCGAACACCGCGAGCCCGATCAACGACGCGGCGGTGGCGGCCTACACGACGGCCTACAACGCCAACCCGTCGAACTTCCTGATCGCGCCCTCCCAGTTCCGCGTGGCCGGCGGCCCGCTCTACGCCGACGACAACAACCGCGCGCTCTGGGACGCCGACAAGAGCAACTGGCAGCCGCGCCTCGGCGCCGCCTACCAGCTCAACGAGAAGACCGTGCTGCGCGGCGGCTTCGGCATCTTCATGTCGCCGTACCGCATCGTGCCGGGCGACTTCCTCCAGACGGGATTCAACGCGCAGACCCCGTTCATCCCGACCAACGACCAGGGGCGCAACTTCGTCGCCACGCTCAACAACCCGTTCCCGAACGGCCTCCAGACGGCCTTCGGCTCGACCCGCGGCCTGCTGACCAGCGTCGGCGGCGACCTCGGCGCCTCCGACGCGGGCCTCGTCCCCGTTGACCGCAAGAACGCGAAGTTCTCGCGCCTCATCATCGGCTTCCAGCGCGAGCTGCCCGGCCAGTTCGTCGTCGAGGCCAACTTCGTCTCTTCGTGGGGCCGCGACATGGCGGTCAACCGCAACCTGAACTTCGTCCCGCGCCAGTTCCTCGCAGACCTCTCCGGCGTCCAGACGCTCGCGGAGGCGACGGCGGCCGACGCCGCGGCGAACTCGAACCTGTCGGCGACGATCACCAACCCGTTCCGCAACCTCGGCGCGCTGACGGCCAACGGCAGCCCGTTCGCCACGGCCACCACCATCTCGCGCGCGCAGTCCACGCTGGCGTTCCCGCAGTTCACCAACGTCTGGGTGCAACAGTACAACGGCTCGAACCGCTACAACGCGCTCCAGCTCCAGGGCATGAAGCGCTTCTCGCGCGACCTCAGCCTCAACGTGACCTACACCTACTCGAAGCTGCGCGAGAAACTGAGCTACCTCAACCCTTCGGACACGTCGCTCGAGGATCGCATCGGCACGGACGACCGCCCGCACCGCTTCACGCTGGCGACCGTCTACGGCCTGCCCCTCGGCCGCGGCCGCGCGTTCGGCAGGGAGATGCCGAAGGTGCTCGACGCCTTCGTCGGCGGCTGGCAGCTCAACGGCACTTACGAGTGGCAGTCGGGCCAGCCCATCCTGCTCTCGCAGGCGTTCTTCTACGCCGGCGACATCAACGCGGTGGAGAGCCGCGCCGGCCAGGGCACGGGCGACGGCCGGAAGTACGGCATCGACCTCCCCGTCTTCGTCAACCCCGACGGGTCGGCGTTCAACACGACCACCATTCTCAGGCTCAGCTCTTCGAGCCTGCGCACCGTCCCGACGACGCTGGACAACTTGCGCCACATGCCCTTCACGAGCGTCAACCTGTCGCTCACGAAGAACTTCAAGCTGGGCGAGGGGCGCAACCTCCAGATTCGCGGCGAGGCTTTGAACGCCTTCAACCACCCGTACTTCATCGACCTGAGTGCCGACCCGACCAACGCAGCGTTCGGCCTCTACAGCACGCAGAGGAACAACCCGCGCGACATCCAGATCGGCGCGAAGTTCACCTTCTAAGCGCCTTTGAAACCGTGCGGCCTGCCTCTTCAAAAGGGTCAGGCCGCACGGCCTCGAACCGCGCGAGCCGCCCCCAGGCCCCCAGCCCCGGGGCGGCTCACGCTTAATCAAGTCCGTCCTTTTTGAGTCTCTGCAAAGTGCGAAACCTTCATTCCAGATTCGGCTTTATCATCATCCTTTTGGCCGCGCTGGCCGCCGCCGCGCCGGCACAGACGAACGAGCAGCAAGCCGCGCCCGCCCTCAAGTGGCGCGACGCCCTCAAGCAAAAACCCGAATGGTACGCGGGCGCCGAGGCTTTGCGCGTCGCGGACAACCTCCTCGTCTACCAGCGCGACGCGGGCGGCTGGCCCAAGAATATCGACATGGCCGCGCCGCTCGATGAGAAGCAGAAGTCAGACCTCGTCAAGCTCAAGGGCGCGACCGGCAACGAAGAGGCCCCGACCATCGACAACAGCGCGACCTACACGCAGCTCGAATACCTCGCCCGCGTCTACACGGCGCAGAAGCAGGGGCGCCACCGCGAGGCTTTCCTGAAAGGTCTCGACTACCTGCTCGCCGCGCAGTACGAGAACGGCGGCTGGCCGCAGTACTACCCGCTCCGCAAGGGCTATTACACGCACATCACTTACAACGACAACGCGATGGTCGGCGTCCTCGAACTGCTCCGCGACGTGGCGCGGCGCAAACCCGTGTACGCGTTCGTGGACGAGGCCCGCAGAGTCAAATCCGAGAAGGCGGTCGGGCGCGGCGTCGAGTGCATCCTGAAGACGCAGGTGAAGGTGAACGGCAAGTTGACGGTCTGGGGCGCCCAGCACGACGAGGGCACGCTCGCGCCCGCGCCCGCGCGCAAGTTCGAGCCGGTCTCGCTCGCCTCGCGCGAGAGCGTCGCCGTCACGCGCTTCCTCATGGGCGTCGAGCGTCCCGACCCGCGGATTATCGAATCTATCGAGTCGGCCGTCGCCTGGTTCAACTCCTCGCAGCTCTCCGGCATTCGTTGGGTGGAGAAGGCGGACAAGTCGCAGCCCGGCGGCTTCGAGCGCACGGTCGTCAAAGACCCGCAGGCGCCGCCGCTCTGGGCGCGCTTCTACGAGATCGGCACCAACCGCCCCATCTTCGAGGGGCGCGACAGCGTCGTCCGCTACAGCGTCATGGAGATTGAGGCAGAGCGCCGCAACGGCTACGGCTGGTACAGCGAGGAGCCGCTCAAGCTCATCACCAAAGACTATCCCGCGTGGCAGAAGCGCCTGAAGACTCAGCCAAACGAACAGTCCAAATAGCCATGTCCGACCGCAGGGATTTCATCAAGAAGACTCTGGCCGGCGCCGCCGGTGCGCTCTTCTTAAATCATCTTTCGACAGGCGAGGCGCTCGCGCGTGCCTTCGCGGCCGACGAAGACCCCTGGGCACGCGTGCCCGAGATTCTGACGCGCATCAAGCCGCCCGTCTTCCCGAAGCGCGACTTCGACGTGACGAAGTACGGCGCGAAGGGAGACGGCAAGGTTGATTGCACCGATGCCTTTCGCAAGGCCGTCGCCGCCTGCAACAAGGCGGGCGGCGGGCGCGTCGTCGTGCCCGCGGGCACGTTCCTGACCGGCCCCATTCACCTGCTCAGCAACGTCAACCTTCAAGTCTCCGAAGGCGCGACCGTCAAGTTCGTCCAAGACCCGAAGGCTTACCTGCCCGCCGTCTACACGCGTTGGGAGGGCATGGAGCTGTTGGGCTATTCGCCCTTCATCTACGCCTTCGAGCAGCAGAACATCGCCGTCACGGGCAAGGGCACGCTCGACGGCAACAGCGACGACGGGCACTGGTGGCCCTGGAAGGGACTGGCGCTGCACGGCTACAAGAAGGGCGACCCGAACCAGACGAAGGCGCGCGACCAGCTCGCCGACATGGTCGAGCGCGGCGTGCCCGTCTCGGAGCGCGTCTTCGGCGAAGGCTCGTACCTCCGCCCGCAGTTCGTCCAGCCCTACCGCTGCCAGAACGTGTTGATAGAAGGCGTGACGATAATCAACTCTCCCATGTGGGAGATTCATCCGGTGCTCTGCACCAACGTCACCGTCCGCAGCGTGAACATCAAGAGCCACGGCCCGAACAACGACGGCTGCGACCCCGAGTCGTGCAAGGACGTGCTCATCGAAGACTGCACCTTCGACACGGGCGACGACTGCATCGCCGTCAAGTCCGGCCGCAACGCCGACGGCCGGCGTTTGCACATCCCTTCGGAGAACATCGTCATCCGCGGCTGCCGGATGAAGGACGGGCACGGCGGCGTCACCATCGGCAGCGAAATTTCGGGCGGCGTCCGCAACCTCTTCGCCGACGACTGCGCGATGGACAGCCCGAACCTTGAGACCGCGCTCCGCTTCAAGAACAACGCCGTCCGCGGCGGGCTCCTTGAAAACCTCTTCTTCCGCAACATCACGGTCGGGCAGGTCAAGAGCGCCGTCCTCACCGTGGATTTCAACTACGAGGAGGGTAAGCAGGGCAAGTTCACGCCGGTCGTCCGCAACCTCTCCGTGCAGAATTTGAAGAGCGGCCGGAGCCGCCTCGCGCTCGACGTGCAGGGCTTCGAGAACGCGCCCGTCTACGACCTGCGTCTGAAGGACTGCACCTTCGAGAACGTCGAGCGGCCGAGCGTCGTCAAGAACGTCAACGGGCTCAAGCTCGAAAACGTCCGCGTCAACGGCAGCGTCGTGGACAGGCTCGGCTGAGGTGAAACTTTGAGACTCGCGATCACATTACTAGCCCTCTTTCTACTGGCGCCCGCGGCTTTTGCCGACGAGCCCGTCACCGTCTTCATCGCCGGCGATTCGACGGCGGCGAACAAGGCCGAGAACAAGCGGCCCGAGACGGGCTGGGGCGAGCAGTTGCAAAAGCACTTCGACGCGAAGAAGGTTCGCGTTGACAACCGCGCCCTGAACGGCCGCAGCACGAAGACCTTCATCGCGGAGGGGCGTTGGCAGGCGCTCATCGACAGCGTCAAGCCCGGCGACTACGTCCTCATCCAGTTCGGCCACAACGACCAGCCGAAGGAGAAGGCGTCACACACGCCGCCCGAAGACTTCCGCCGGAACCTTGAGCGCTTCGTCGATGAGGTGCGCGCGAAGAAGGCGACGCCCGTGCTCCTGACGCCCGTCATGCGCCGCCGCTTTGACGAAAAGGGCGTCTTCCAGGACACGCACTTCGAGTACCCGGACATCGTCCGCGGCGTCGCGGCCGAAAGGAAGGTCGCGCTCATCGACATGCACCGCCTGAGCGAGAAGGTGCTCGTGCGTGAAGGCCCCGAGGAGTCGCGCAAGCTCTTCCTCCAACTGAAGCCGGGCGAGAACCCTAACTACCCCCAGGGCGTCGAGGACAACACGCACTTCTCGCCGCTCGGCGCCGACATCATGGCCGCGCTCGTCGCGGACGGCATCCGCGGGCAGAAGCTCGGGCTCGTCAAGTTTTTGAAGAAGTAATTTACGTTAAGGAGAACGTCATGAGTTTGAAGCTTGAGAAATACTCTTTCGGCATGGGGGACAGGTTCGCGCACCAGGCGAAGGCGCAGTTGCGCGCCTGCGTGAAGGCCGCCGAAGCTGGCGTCGAGATCGCGCCCGTCTGGAACAAGTCATACCGCGAGCACGGCATCGTCGGCTCGAAGCCGCCCTCGGTGCTCGCCGCCGCCGAAGTGGCTGTGCGTGACCTCGGCTGGTCGAAGCCCTTCCACATCGACGCCGACCACATCCGCCTCGACATCGTGGAAGAGTTCATCGAGACGAGCGACTTCTACACGCTCGACGTGGCCGACTCCATCGGCGAGCCCGCCGCGGACGAGGACGTAACGGCCTTCGTCGGGCGCCACCCCGAGCTGGTCGGCCGCATCGAGATTCCCGGCATCGCGGAACCCTTCGAGACCACGCGCGAAGAGATCGAGCGCATCGCGCGCAAGTTCCTCAAGGCCGTGCAGGACGCGGGCGCCATCTACCGCCACGTGGCTTCTTCCAAGGGCGAGGGCAACTTCATCGCGGAGGTCTCGATGGACGAGACCGACACGCCGCAGACGCCGCCCGAGCTGCTCGTCATCCTCGCCGCCATCGCCGACGAGAAGATTCCCGCGCAGACCGTCGCGCCGAAGTTCACCGGCCGCTTCAACAAGGGCGTCGATTACGTCGGCGACGTGGCGCAGTTCGAGAAGGAGTTTAACGAGGACATCGCCGTCATCAGCCACGCCGTCAAGACCTACGACCTCCCTTCGAACCTCAAGCTCAGTGTCCACTCGGGCAGCGACAAGTTCTCCATCTACGAGCCCATCCGCCGCGCGCTCCGGCGCACCGGCGCGGGCATCCACGTCAAGACCGCCGGCACGACCTGGCTCGAAGAGATCATCGGCCTCGCCGAAGCGGGCGGCGAAGGCTTGCAGCTCGCGAAGGAGATTTATACGAAGGCGCTCGCCGACATCGACGCGCTCTGCGCGCCCTACGCGACGGTCATCGACATCGACCGCTCGAAGCTCCCCACGGCCGAAGAGGTCGAGGGCTGGAGTTCCGAGCAGTACGTCGGCGCGCTCCGCCATGACCAGTCGAACCCGCTCTACAACCCTTCCTTGCGCCAGCTCCTCCACGTCGGCTACAAGGTCGCGGCCAAGATGGGCGAACGCTACCTCGGCCTCCTCAAGGAGAACGAAGAGGTCGTCGGCCGCAACGTGACCGAGAACCTCTACGACCGCCACATCCAGCCGCTCTTCGTCGGCGCGGAGGCGGCCGCGGGGATTGGTGCCGACTAAGATAATTTCAAATTTGAAATTTCAAATTTGAAACAGGTAGGGAACGGAAGATGAACTTAGCTGAGTTAACGAAGATGTACGACTTCAACGGCCGCACGGTGGTCGTGACGGGCGGGACGGGCGTGCTCGGGCAGGCGATGGTGCGCGCGATTGTCGGCTGCGGCGCGAACGTGGCGCTCGTGGCGCGCAACCGCGAGAAGGCCGAGCCGCAGGTCGCGGCACTCGAAGGGCCGGGCCGCGCGGTCGTCTTCACGGCCGACGTGCTCGACGCGGGGAGTTTGAAGGAAGCGGCGCAGGAGGTCTTGAAGGAGTTCGGGCGCGTGGACGCGCTGCTCAACGGCGCGGGCGGCAACCACCCCGGCGCGACGACGAACCCGCAGCAGAAGTTCTTTGACCTGCCGGAAGAGGCTTTGCGCTTCGTCTTCGACCTGAACATGCTCGGGACGATCATCCCGAGCCAGGTCTTCGGGCGGCAGATGGCGGAGCAGGGCGAGGGCGTCATCCTGAACGTCTCTTCGATGTCGGCGGTGCGGCCTTTGACGCGCGTGCTCGGCTACTCGGCGGCGAAGGCAGGCGTCAACAGCTTCACGCAGTGGCTCGCCGTCCACCTCGCCACCGAGTACAGCCCTTCGATCCGCGTCAACGCCATCGCGCCCGGCTTCTTCCTGACCGAGCAGAACCGTTTCCTCCTGACCGACAAGGAGACCGGCTCGCTCACGCAGCGCGGCCAGTCCATTATCGCGCACACGCCGATGGGCCGCTTCGGCGAGCCGGAAGATTTGTTAGGGACATTACTGTGGCTTCTGTCACCTGCGTCCGGCTTCGTCACGGGCGTCGTGGTTCCGGTTGACGGCGGCTTCTCGGCCTTCGGCGGCGTCTGATTTTTTTTGCATCACGGAGAATCGAAAAGATGAGTAACGGTCTGAACATCAAGCAGGAGGGCGCGCTCGACTTCGTCTCTCTGGGCGCGCTCGTCCACCGCATCGACCCCGGCGTCATCCCCTTCCGCAAGGCCACGCACTGCGACATACACGTCTCGGGCGGCGAGTTCAACTGCGCCGCCAACCTCTCGGACGGCTTCCGCCTCAACACCGGCGTCGTCTCGGCGATGGTCAACTACCCCATCGGCGAACTCGTGCAAGAGCGCGTCCGCGCGATGGGCGTCAAACCTTTCTACAAGTGGTTCGAGCACGACGGCGTCCGCGGCCCCAACATCGCCGCCGTCTACAGCGACCGCGGCCACGGCGTCCGCGCCCCCGTCGTCTTCTACAACCGCTCGAACGAGGCCGCCGCGCTCTTGAAGCCCGGCGACTTCAACTGGAACGAAATCTTCAAGGGCGGCGTCCGCTGGTTCCACTCGGGCGGCATCTTCGCCGCCCTTTCGGAGACGACGGCCGAGGTCATCGTCGAGGGCATGAAGGCGGCGAAGGCCGCGGGCGCCGTCACTTCGTTCGATTTGAACTTCCGCGAGAAGCTCTGGAAGATTTCGGGCGGCGAGGGACGCGCGGTGGAAACGGTCGCGCGCATCGTGGAGAACGTGGACGTGCTCGTCGGCAACGAGGAGGACTTGCAGAAGGGGCTGGGGATTCCCGGTCAGGACGTTTCGAAGGCGTCGAAGCTCGACCCGACGGCCTTCTTCGGCATGATCGACCGGGTAGTGAAGAAGCACCCGCAGGTCAAGATCGTCGCGACGACGTTGCGCGAGGTACACACGACCAACCGGCACAGTTGGGGCGCGGTGGCGTGGGTGGACGGCGAGACCTACGTCTCGCCGACCGCGGAACTCGACGTGCTCGACCGCGTCGGCGGCGGCGACGGCTTCGCCTCCGGCTTCTTCTACGGCCTACTGACGGGCGAGTCGCCCGAGGAGTCGCTCAAGCTCGGCTGGGCGCACGGCGCGCTTTTGACGACCTTCCCCGGCGACACCACGATGGCCTCTGTCGAGCAGGTGCGCGCGTTTGCCAAGGGCGGCTCCGCACGCATCCAGCGTTAAAGCGCGATTTTGGGCTTTTGAATCGGAAATTTGAAGTCGAGTATCGCGATACTGAGCCGTAGTAACGCGATACTAAGCTTCAGTATCGCGATACTCGACTTTAGTATCGCGATACGCGACTTCAGTATCGCGATACTGAAGCTTAGTATTGCGATACCGAAGCTTGGTATCGCGTTACCGAAGCTTAGTATCGCGATACCGAAGCCTGGTATCGCGATACTAAGGTCTGGAATTGCAATTCTGAGGCTGCGTATCGCGTTACTTGGCTTTAAAATCGGATTACAAAGCTTCTGGTCTAAACATTCCGGCTTCCAATACGTGTGTTAAGCCTTAAAAAGCTCGTATCCGCACAGGGAGAAAAACATATGAGCACCAAGCCCGCGCCATCCACTGTCGGGAAGGGAGCGCCCGAACTCGACCTTTCGCCGGAAGAACTACGCGCCATCGTCGAACAGGCGCTTTTGACCGTCGGCCCAGGTGCGCGCGTCCTCGCCATCGTCCCCGACAAGACGCGCGACGACAACACGGACTTACTCTTCCCCTTCGCCGCCGAGATTCTAAAGGAGCGCGGCGCGGAACAGTTCGACGCGCTCGTCGCGCAGGGCACGCACATGCCCATGACTGACGAGGAGAAGCGGACTAAGATTGGCTTAGACGAAGGCGGCTCGCTCCCTCTGCTCGGCCAAATCTTCGACCATCAGTGGAACCGGCCCGAAGAGCTGGTTGACCTCGGAGAGCTTTCAGCCGAGCGCGTGACCGAGTTGACCGGCGGCCTCATCAACGATTCCGTCAAGGTCAACCTCAACTGCCTGCTCGCGCCGGGCGTCTACGACACCGTGCTCATCTTCGGCGCCACCGTCCCGCACGAGGTCGCGGGCTTCGCGGGCGGCGCCAAGTACTTCTTCCCCGGCGTCGCCGGCCCGAACCTGACGCACGCCACCCACTGGCTCGGCGCGCTCGCCTCCATCGAGAACATCATCGGCCGCGTCGAGACGCCCACGCGCCACATGATCGAGGCCGCGGCCGACTTAGTCCCGGCCCGCATCATCTCCATCAACTCCGTCGTCACGCGCGGCGACGACGAGCGCCTGCGCACGCACGCCCTCTTCTGCGGCGACTTCCGCGAAGCCTTCCGCCGCGCGGCCGAGGTCAGCCGCCAGGTTCACATCAAGTACACCGGCCGCAAGTATCGCAGGGTCGTCGCGCTATTAGATGAGCACTACGACGAGCTGTGGGTCGGAGGGAAGGCGAGCTACAAACTCGGCGGCATCATCGAGGAGGGCGGCGAGTTGATTATCTACGCGCCGCACCTGCGCGCCATCTCCGAGACGCACGGGCTCTTGATTGAGAAGTACGGCTACGCCCCCATCGACCGCGTCCGCGAGATGGTCGCGCTCTCGACCGAGCTGCGCTCGAACCTCGCCGTCGCCGCCCACCTCGCACACGTCTCCTACGCCGGCTCGCGCGACGAGACGGGCAGAGTCATTCCCCGTTACACGATCACGATGGCCTCCGCGCTCGACGAGGCCACCTGCCGCCGCGTCAACCTCGGCTTCATGGATCACCGACAGTTCCGCCGCGAGGACTACGACCAAGACCCCGACACCCTCGTCGTCGAACGCGCCGGCCGCGACCTCTACCTTGTCGAGCCGCACTAATTGAGAGTCAGCTTCGAAGAGCTTCACGAAACACTGCGGCGCGCCCTGCTCAAGGTCGGCTTCGAGCAAGGGCGCGCCGACCTCTGCGCGCGCCTCTTCGCCGAGACCGACCGCGACGGCGTCTACACGCACGGCCTCAACCGCTTCCCGCGCTTCTTAGAACAGATTGAGAGGGGAGTCGTTGACGTGAACGCGAGCCCCGTCTGCGTCGAGGCGCACGGCGCGCTCGAACGCTGGGACGGACGTTCCGGCCCGGGCAATCTCAACGCGCGTCAGTCGATGGAGAGGGCTTTGGAGCTTTCACGCCGGCAAGGCGTGGGCTGCGTCGCGCTGCGGAACACGAACCACTGGATGCGCGGCGGGAGCTACGGCTGGCAGGCGGCCGACGCGGGCGCGCTCGCCTTCTGCTGGACGAACACCCTGCCCAACCTCCCGCCGTGGGGCTCTGCGCGCCCTCTGCTCGGCAACAATCCGCTCGTCATCGCCGCGCCGCGCCCCGCGGGACACGTCGTACTCGACATGGCCGTGTCACAGTTCTCCTACGGCGCGCTGGCGGCCTACCGGTCTCGGGGCGAGCGACTGCCGGTCGTCGGCGGCTTTGACGCCGAAGGGCGCCTCACACAAGACCCCGCCGCGGTGGAAGAGTCGGGCCGACCGCTCCCCATCGGATTCTGGAAAGGCTCGGGGTTGGCGCTCCTGCTCGACATGGCCGCGGCCCTCCTCGCGGGCGGTCTCGCCACGCACCAGATTCCCCCCGACCCGCTCGAAGAGACGAGACTGTCTCAAGTCTTCCTCGCCTTCGACCTTAACTCACTCGAAGGGACTGAGACTGCTGCACACGTCGCCGACGACATCGTCGCAAGCCTTGAGGGCGTGAGATACCCCGGCGAGCGGACTCTTCAAATCAGACTTGAGAACATGGAGCAGGGCATCCCGGTTAACCCTGAAGTGTGGGAGCAAGTGAAACAGACCCGCGAGCGTTAAGCGAGCGGGCCTGTTTCCTCCGTGTCAAGGCTTTTGAGACTTGGGCTGCGGCGTGGTCTTGGCCGGCGGCGGCGGCAGGGGCTTGTCGAAGACCTTGATGAGGATCATCGCGAAGTCCTTGCCGACGGTGCTGCGCATGTGCGGCGTGCCGCGCGGGACGACGATGAGGTCGCCCTTCTTCACGTCGAAGTTCTGGCCGCCCTCGATGCGCGGGCCGCGCCACTCGCCGGGCTCGACCTCCTTCGGCGACTCCAACCTCCCCCCGAGCGTGAGCGTCGCCGTCCCTTCGAGCACGTAGTACACATCGTCCGACGCGTCGTGAATCTCCGCCGCGGCGGCCGCGTGGTTGCTCTCGTGCTGGATCGCCACGCGCAGCTCCATCCCCTCGCCGCCGATAAACTCTTCGACCTTGTTATCGGGGTGCAGCTTCTTCACCACGTCGTCCACGTCCTGTCCGCTCTTCACGACGAACGGCCTGATGGGGCTGCTCGGGTGACGCTCGCTCGTGGCCGCGCCTCTCGTCTGCGCCGACGTGACGCCCGCGGCGGCCGCCGCGAAGACGAGTACACACACGACGTTTCTGATACTCAATGCCATCTCTTTATCAAACCTCCCTTAACCGGCGTAAATCATTTCAAGGACTTCCGAAACCTTCTGGCCCGCGCGGCCGTCTACACGCGGCCGTCCGCCCTCCAGCACGGCACGCGTGAAATCTTCGACGAGCGGCTGGTGCAAATTCGCGTGCGGCGGGTGCGACTCGAAGCGCTCGCCCTCCTTCGTCCTGACGCGCAGCCGCCCTTCGTTCAGCACGTCAACCCGGATCGAGCCCTCGCTCCCGAAGACTTCGAGCGTGTCCTGCGGCTCGCGCGCCGCGTGCGTGACCGAGACGACGCCCTGCGTGCCCCTGTCGAATTGGAGGAGGGCACAGGCCGTGTCCTCGACGTCGCGCTCGAAGAGCACGTTGCCGACGAGCGCCCTGACGGCCGACACGTCGCCGAACAAATTGAGGAGGACTTCGATGCGGTGGCATCCGAAGTCGAACATCGGCCCGCCGCCCGAGTGTCCTTTGTCCAAAAGCCAGCGCCGCGGGTTGTCGGGCGCGGGGTCGAAGCGCTCGAACGCGTTGACCTGCGCGACGACGGGCACGCCTATCTCGCCCGACTCAAGAATCTGCCCGACGCGCTCGACGGCCGGGTAGAAGCGACGATAGTACGCGACGCCGAGCAGCACGCCGTTCGCCTCGGCCGCCGCGTTCATGCGCTCGCACTCCGCGACCGTCAAGGCCATCGGCTTCTCGCACAAGACGTGCTTGCCGGCCTCGGCGGCCGCGACCGCCTGTTCCGCGTGCAGGTGCACGGGCGTCGAGACGTAGACGGCTTCGACCAAAGGGTCTTTGAACAGCTCGCGCCAGTCGGCGTGCCACGCCCGCGCGCCGAACTCTTTTGCAAAGGCTTCGGCGCGCGACGCGTCGGCGCGGCTGACGGAGACCAGCTCGCAGTTGTCGAGGTCGCGCAGCGCCGGGGCGACGCGCTTGCGCGCGATGTCGCCGCAGCCGACGAGCCCCCAGCCGACCCTGCGCGTCAACGGCTCTGCCCCAGCAGCCACGCGGCGAGGTCTTTCGCCGCCTGGTAGTTCTCGAACTCCGGCGGGAGCTTCCGGCCGTCAACGTACTCGTTGTAGAGCCACGGGTCGCCGACGGCGAAGACCGTCCCGCGCCCGTACTTCGCGACCGCCATGATGTGGTCGCCGTTGAGTTCCATCACGGAGGTCGCCGGCTTCGTCAAAGCGAGCGTCGAAATCTCTTTCAGGTAGAGCGAGTGCTCGTTCTTGAAGATCGAATGGCCGGCCGGGACTTTGACGAGCCCCTCGATAAAGTTGTCATGCTGCACGCGGTTCTTGCTGTCCTTGTTGAACTGGATGCCGAACTCCTTCGCGAGCGTGTTGAAGTGGTCGAACTCGGCGTTGCCCACGTCGTTCCCCATCAAAAGGAGCACGCCGCCCGACTTCACCCAGTCGGCGATGGCCTTGACGTGCGCGGGCTCGACGTAGTTCGGCTTCTCCGCCTCCTGCGGCGTGTCCGGATCGACGATGATGTAAACGTCCGCGCCCTTCAGATTCTGCGCGGTCGGTGCGTCGCGCAGGGCTTCGGTCTTGGCGCCGAGGTTGTTGAAGACGTGGCCGAAGGTCGAGAAGCCGCCGTTGTCCATCTCCTCCCACTTGTAGTGCCAGGTGATCTGGCGGCCGGTCGCGTCCTTCTTCCACTCGTTGTTGAAGAAGTAGTCGAGCACGACGCGCTTACCCCTGCCTGCCGTGCGCCCGGCCGCGGCCTCCATCTCGGCGGCGGCCATCAGGAAAGCGCCGACGCCCTTCGCGTCGTTGGTGACGACCTTCTCGCTAAGGTAGTACGAGTAGCTCCCGTCGCGGTAAGGGTTCCCGCCGAGGCCCGCGACGCTGACCGTGCCCTTGAAGTTGACGCCGCCGCCCGGCGCCTCTTCAACGAACTGCTTCTGCATCCCGGCCCAGCCCTTCTGCGCGACCTTCATGTAGGACTCGGGCAGGTAGCCGAGACGCACGCCCTTCGCCAGCGCGTAGACGAACATCGCCGCGGCCGAAGCCTCAAGGTAGTTGCCCTTCTCGCCGGCCTTATCGACCACTTGATACCAGAGGCCGGACTGCGGCTCCTGAAACTTCTGAATCGCCGCCGCCTCCCGGTTGAGTATCGCCAGAAGCTCCGCGCGCTTCGGGTGGTCGGCGGGGAAGTGTTCGAGCGTGTCCACGAGCGCCATCGCGTACCAGCCCATCGCGCGCCCCCAGAAGTTTGGCGAGCGGCCCGTCGTCTTGTCCGCCCAGCGCTGCTGCTTCGACTCGTCCCAGCCGTGGGAGAGCAGGCCGGTCTTCGGGTCGCGCGCGTGCGCCTCCATCAGGATGAACTGCTTGGCGATGTCGTCGAACGCCTCGGGCTCGTTGAACGTCTCGGCGTATTCGGCGTAGAAGGGCTCGCCCATGTAGAGCCCGTCGAGCCACATCTGCGAGGGGTAGACCTTCTTGTGCCAGAAGCCGCCCTCGGACGTGCGCGGGTGGTTGCGCAACTGCTCGCGTAAAAGGGCCGCCGCCTTGCGGTACTTCTCCTGCCCCGTCACCCTGTAGAGCGTCAGGAGGTTCCGCCCCGAGAGGACGTTGTCGATGTTGTAGTCCTCCTGCTTGTAGGTCTTGATGGTGCCGTCGTCGTTGACGAACTTGTCCGTGAGGCGCTGGATGTAGTTGAAGTAGCGGCCGTCGCCCGTGTTGAGCCAGACGGCCTCCACGCCTTTGAGCAGGACGCCCTGCTCGTAACCCCAGCGCTCCCTCGCAGGGTCGCTCGAAACGGAGTCCTTCCAGAGCGTCATGACGGTCGAAGCCATCCGCTCGGAGACGGGCGCGGTCGTCTGCGCGCGGGCGGCGCCGGCGCAGGCGGAAAAGATGACGAGTGCGACGATGATCTTCGCCTTGAGATTCAAAAGGAGACCCTCCGTAACATGCTTCGCTTTCAGCGTGAATGACCAATCCCGGGGCCGAGACTTTTCACGACCCGCTTTGCAAAAGACTCAAAGCCGTTAAATGGTTAGACCTTTGAGATTTTAGTCCGAAATAAAACATTCGACAAATCGAAAAAATGTTTGTAGAATGCGGCCGTCAGTAAAAAACGCCCGGCAGATTGATTTTACCGAGCCGTACAATCCTCCCCGCCGTGGTCAAAATAATTTCTCAACAGGATAAGTGGTATGACCGATTTGAACAGCGACATCTTCAAGCACATTGACCCCGAACGCCGCGGGACGACCTCCGAGGAGGTCATCTCGCAGCTCCGCGAGATGATCCACCGCGGCGACCTGCGCCCAGGCGACCGTCTGCCCCCCGAGCGCGACCTTGCCAAAATGCTCGGCGTCAGCCGCCCGACGCTCCGCGCCGGCATCCGCTCGCTCGCCGCGGTCGGCGTCCTTCAATCGCGCCAGGGCGCGGGCACCTTTGTCGTCAAGGCCGACGGGCCGCCCTCGCTCGACAGCAGCCCCCTGCGCCTGATGGCCTCGCTGCACGGCTTCACCTCGGCCGAGATGTTCGAGGCGCGGCAGGCGCTTGAGATGGCCGTCGCGGGGCTCGCCGCCGAGCGCGCCACCGGCGACCAGATGGCGACGATGGCCGAGGAGGTGGCGGGCATGTTCGCCTCGCTCGACGACCCCGAGCAGTTCCTCGTCCACGACGTGCGCTTCCACCAGACGGTGGCCGCCGCCTCCGGCAACCGCATCCTCACGTCCCTGATGAACATGGTGGCGACGATCCTCTTCGACACGCGCATCAAGACCGTGAAGCGCGCGACCGATTTGAAGGAGTCGGCCGAGATGCACCGCCACGTCTACCGCGCCATCCGCGAGCACGACCCGGAGGCCGCGCGCCACGCCATGAGCGCGCACCTCTCGAAGGCGCAGAGGGCCTGGGAGTCCGAGGTGGAAGTGCCCGAAGGCTCCGCCCCCGACAATTCAAACGGCAACGGCAACGGCCTCGCGCCCTAACGCGCGACGCGGGCGCCGCCGCCCTTCATCACCCTTTCAACTTCCGAGAGCGTCGCCATCGTCGTGTCGCCCGGCGTGGTCATCGCGAGCGCGCCGTGCGCGGCGCCGCATTCGACCGCCCACTGCGGCCCGCGCCCGGTCAGGAAGCCGTAGATCAAACCCGACGCGAACGAGTCGCCGCCGCCGACGCGGTCGAAGATTTCGAGGTCTTCGCGCGTCTGCGACTGGTAGAGTTCGCCGCCCGCGTAGCAGACCGCACCCCAGTCGTTGACGGTCGCCGTCTTCGCGTTCCGCAAGGTCGTCGCCACGACCTTGAAGTTCGGGAACTCGCCGACGGCGCGCTCGATCATCCTCCTGAAGTTCCCCACGTCGAGCTTCGAGTGATGCTCGTCCAGGCCCTCGACCTCAAACCCGAGGCAGGCGGTAAAATCCTCTTCGTTCCCGATCATCACGTCCACGAGTGACGCCAGCTCGCGGTTGACCTCCCGCGCCCGCGCCTTGCCGCCGATGGACTTCCAGAGAGAGTCCCTGAAGTTCAGATCGTAAGAGATGACCGTGCCGTGCTTCTTCGCCGCCTGCATCGCCTCGCGCGCGACCGCGGGCGTCGTCTCCGACAGAGCGCAGAAGATGCCGCCGGTGTGGAACCAGCGCGCGCCCTCGCGGCCGAAGACCTGCTCCCAGTCGATGTCGCCGGGCTTGAGCTGCGAGACGGCCGTGTGCCCGCGGTCTGAACAACCCAACGCGGCGCGCACGCCGAAGCCGCGCTCGGTGAAGTTCAGGCCGTTGCGCACCTCGCGCCCGACGCCGTCGTACTTGCGCCAGAGGACGTGCGACTGGTCAACGCCGCCCTGATAAATTAAATCTTGCACGAGGCGGCCGACGGGGTTGTCGGCCAGCGCCGTGACGACGGCCGCGTCGAGGCCGAAGCAGCGCTTCAGGCCGCGCGCGACGTTGTACTCGCCGCCGCCCTCCCACACCTGAAAGGTGCGCGTCGTGTGGACGCGCCCCTCGCACGGGTCGAGCCTGAGCATCACCTCGCCCAAACTCACCACGTCCCAGCGGCACTCCGACTTCGGCTTGACGTTCAGCGCTTCCGCCATCGCTTAAGCCTCTGCCGCCGCGCTCTCGACCGGTGCCGGCTGGAGCCGCGGCGCGAGCGTGTGAATGACGAGGAGCGCGACAAGGTACGCGCAGCCCGCGATGATGAAGATGGGATAGTACGAGCCTGTGTACTGGAGGATGAGGCCGACGGTGGTCGCGATGAGCATCCCGCCGATGGAGCCCGCCATCCCGCCGATGCCGACGACAGAGCCGACCGCGCGCCGCGGGAACATGTCCGACGCCATCGTGAAGATGTTCGCGCTCCACCCCTGGTGCGCGGCCGCCGCCAGAGAGACGAGCCCGACCGCGACCCACAGGTTCGACGCGTGGGCGGCGAAGACAATCGGCACCACCGCGACCGCGCAGATGAGCATCGCCACCTTGCGCGCCTTGTTGACCGACCAGCCGTGCTTGATGAAGGCGCCCGAGAGCCATCCGCCGCCGATGGAGCCGACATCGGCCGCGACGTAGATGACGACCAGCGGCAGCCCGATCTGCGTGATGTCCAGCCCGTAGTTCGTGTTGAGAAACTTCGGCAGCCAGAAGAGGTAGACCCACCAAATGGGGTCGGTCAGAAACTTGCCGATGGCGAACGCCCACGTCTGCCTGTGCGGAATGAGGCGGCTCCAGGGAATCTTCGTCGTCGGCTCGACCGGGTCGGACTGGATGTGCGCCAACTCGGCCCGCGAAAGCTTAGGGTGCTCCTCGGGCCGGCGGTAAACCATGAGCCATAAGACCAGCCAGATGAAGCCGAGGGTGCCGGTGATGATGAAGGCGAGCTGCCAGCCGTACGTGATCGCGATGTAAGGCACCGCGAGCGGCGCGACGATGGCGCCGACGTTCGAGCCCGAGTTGAAGATGCCGGTGGCGAGCGCGCGCTCCTTCTTCGGGAACCACTCGGCCACGGTCTTGATCGAAGCGGGGAAATTGCCCGACTCGCCCAGGCCAAGGAAGAAGCGCGCGACGCCGAAGCCGAAGGCCGAGCGCGCCAGCGCGTGACACATGGCCGCGATTGACCAGAAGGTGATGGCGCCGGAGAAGCCCTTGCGCGTCCCGAACCTGTCCATCAGGCGGCCGACGACGAGCAGCCCGAGCGCGTAGGCGCCCTGAAAGGCCGTGTTGACGTAGCCGTACTCCGCCTCGTTCCAGCCGATGGTGCGCTTGAAGCCCTCGTCGGTGGCGAGGATGCCGAGCACCTGCCGGTCTACGTAATTGATCGTCGTCGCGAAGAAGAGCAGCCCGCAGATGACCCAGCGGTAACGCCCGATGCTTTCGCCGATCCCCTCGGCCGCGGCGATGGCGGCCCCGGTCACGCTCGCGCCCGCCGCCTGCGGTGGCGCGACTTCCGATTGCGACTTCGGGTAAGCGGTTTCTTTAACCGGTTTGCTTATCTCGCTCATATTCTTTTCTCGCAAAGAAGGAAAGGTTAACTCCGCGCCCGAGCGTTCAGAGGGCAAGCACGTCGGGGGACGTGTAAACGCGCCCTTCGACGGGGACAGTGATCTGGGGCCAGTCAGGGGATTTGGTTATTACCTCTACACCTTCGGCCGAGGCGATGCAAGTCTCCTCGGCCTTCGAGCCGGTGACCGTCGGATTCCATGCGAAAGCCTGATTGTTCTGAACCGTCTCCGTGCTCGCCGGGTGCGCCACCCAGTCGCGCGTGCGGTAGCCGGCCGCGCCGCCCTGATGATGTTTATGCTCCTCGCCGGGAAAGCCTTCAGCGGCGTAAGCGTCGGCCGCGACCCTGTACAATTCAGAGCCGACGGCGCCGGGCCGCGTCGCGGCCAAAAGCTTCGCGTTGACGCGCGCCGAAGCGTCCATGCGCCGCCGCAACTCTTCAGAAATTTCGCCCGCGCAGACGATGCGCGAGAGCGACGCGACGAGCCCTTGCCGGCGCGCGCAGGTGACGAGCATCACGACGCGCTCCCAACTCTTTTCCGTCGGGACGGGGTGACGGAACTTCGCGATGCGCTCGTCCGCCGCGACCAGCGTCACGACCGAGCGCATCCCGCGCGCCGCCAGCGCGTCAGTCACACGCCGTGCAATTTCATTCTCGGTCACGCCCGGCGCGAGCGATCTCGCCACCGTGCCCGACACTTCGCCCGCGTCGTGCCCGAGCTGCTTGAATCTTTCCAACTCCGGCGGCGTGAGCTGATAACGGCAGCGCGAGACGGCGCCGTCAATGGCCTTGACGTTCGAGCCCAAAGGCAGGTCGGAGCCGAGCGCGACACCGCCCCCTAACACTTTCGTCGAGAGGTCTGCGAGGAACGTCGGCGAAGCCTTCTCCTCCTCCCAACCGTACTCCACCGGCTCAAAGTCCGCGCCCGACAACTCCTCTTCGAGCATCCGCGCCATCTCGATGCGGCTCGCCAGCACGAAGCGCTTGCCGTCCGCCCTTACGACGAGCGCGCACGCGCCCTGCTCGCGGCTCGTGTCGATGCCGTTGCTCCCCCCGGCCGTCAGCCATGCGAAGTTCGGCTGCGCGGTCAACACCACGCCGCCCAAACCCTCCGCCGCCAACATCCGCGTCAGCCGTTCGGTCTTCTCCGCAATCTCCGCGTTCTTATCCATGACTGTTAAAGCTGTGACGATTGCACTCTTACTTATTCACCCCGCTGGCGAGGAAGCCGCCGTCCACGGCGATGATCTCGCCGGTGACGAAGCTCGAAGCGTCCGAGGCGAGGAAGACGGCGGCGCCAGCCAGCTCTTCGACCTTGCCGAAGCGCCCCATCGGCGTGCGCAGCAGCAGCTCTTGCCCGCGCTCCGTCCCGTCGAGCAGGTGCTCGTTCAAATTCGTGCGGAAGACGCCCGGGGCGATGGCGTTGACGTTGACGCCGCTCTGTGCCCACTCGACGGCCAGAGACTTCGTCAAGGACGCGACCGCCGCCTTGCTCGCGGAGTAGGCCGCCACCTCCGCCAGCGCGACGAAGGAGGAGAGCGAGGCGATGTTGATGACGCGGCCGTAACCGCGCCCGAGCATGTGCCGCCCGAAGACCTGACAGGCGCGCAGAGTCCCCGTCAGATTCGTCCCAACGACCTCCTCCCAATCCTCCTCCGTAAAGTCCACGGTCGGGGCGCGTATCGTCCGGCCGGCGGAGTTGACCAGAATGTCCACTTTGCCGAATGCCTCGACGGACGCTTCCAGCACGGTGCTTATCGAGTCGCGCTCGAACACGTCCGCAGTCAGGCGCAGAGTACTGCGGCCGAAGCCCTCCAACTCCGCGGCGACCGCCTCGACGCGTTCCGCGCGTCGGGAGGTGGCGACCACGTCGGCGCCCGCCTCCGCCAGCCCGTGCGCGATGGCGCGGCCGATGCCGGACGTGCCGCCGAACACCACCGCCACGCGGTCAACGAGTTCAAAAGGGGCGTAGCCCATCTACTCACTTCTCACCCGTCTTGACGGCCGCCCCGTGCCTGGACGCCGTCCGCAGATTCAATGAATCCGAACAGGCCGGCGAGCTACGCGGGGAATCGACGGCCTCGGGCTTGAGATATATTTTAAGAAGGTAATACCAATTAACCGGCTAGCGGTTATTGTGTAACACCATTCCGCAATTCCTGTCAAGTCAATTTCCAAAGCACCTCCCTGTTTCTCTAACGATTTCCCGAGTTGACATAATTTACCTTGCCTAACCATTATTATTTATGGTAAATACTGTCCGTGCGTTGATTAAGTGGTTAGACCACTCGTCGTGATTTTGCATCTAAGTCTCGGTTTCGGGCGAAGAGGCAATCCTCTCCAGAGCCATTTTTACCAACAGGGAAGGGATATATTTTGTCAGCTCCCAAACAGAACCAGTTCGCGAGAAGAATCGTGGGCGGCAACGTCTGGCTCGGCCGCGCCGACTCGGACTCGAATGCCGCGCAGGTTCGTTCTCTCGACTACGAAGTGCTCCCGACGGAAGAGGCGGTCGGCCGCGCGCAGTGGGAAGAGATACAGCGTGCGGCGCGCGAAAAGGAGGGCGACCTCGTCATCATCCTGCTCGGCGGCCGGGGCCAGCAGGCGATGTACAAGCAGGTCGCCGAGATTGCAAAGACCGAAGAGGCCGACGAGATGCTCGGCCGCCTGCACGTCTTCACGCAGGACGCGCTGGCGCCGATGCGGATGGAGAACGGCTTCAGCTTCGTGCGCGACTTTGAGCGTCTGCTCGGCGAAGCCTTCTTCAGGAAGGTGAAGAGCTTCACCTCGATGCGCACGGACACGGACGACCTCGAAGGCGAGCTGGCGCGCTACCTCGAAAAGCTCGACGCCCTGGGCGGCATCGACATCTTCTTCCTCGGCATGGGGCCGGAGCCGGGCGAGGCTTCGCACCTCGCCTACATCAAGCCGGGCTCGGGCGCCGCGGCGGGCGACCTCGCGGGCGTCATCCCCATCTCGCCCAGCATCCTCGAACACCACGTCAGCAAGTTCAAAGTCGGCGGGAGCAAAGTGACTCCCGAGGACGAGGCCGAGTGTCGGGCGGCCTCTTACATTTTGACTTTAGGCCCGGCGGCCATCCTCGGCACGCGCCGCATCGTGCAGTCCATCGTGGACGCCTCGACCTCGCCGGCCAAGCCCGCGAGCTACAAGCGCCTGCTCGAAACGGAGATTTCAGACGACCCGGCCGAGCGCGCCCGGCAGCTCGATGAGAACCCCGGGCTCTGGCTGCGCCTGCACCCGAACGTGAGGTCTCTGATCCTCCCCGACGTACTGCCGGCCTGAGAGGGCCGGACGGAAGTAAGTTTCAGACAATGCCCAGTCCCACCTCGACACAGGCCCCGCCCATCGGCGACTACGCGATCATCGTCTCCGCGGAAGACAACCTCGCGGTCGTCAAGGAGCCGACCGCGCCGGGCCTTGAGGTCGCGCTGCCCGACGGCCGCGTCGTCCGCGTCAGAGACTCTGTGCCGCCCGGCCACCGCTTCGCCACGCGCGACATCCCCGCGGGCGAGTTCGTCCTCCAGTACGGCCACCCCATCGGCACGAGCCTCGGCATCCGCGAGGGCGACTACATCTCGCACGCGAACATGTCGGACGACGTGCCGGTCGTCCGCGAACTGCCCGCAGACCTTTGCAACGCCGCGCCCGAATACCTCCCCGAGCCGGAGCGCGCGACCTTCAAAGGCTTCCGCCGGCCCGACGGGCGCGTCGGCACGCGCAACTTCGTCCTCGTCGTCCCGACCTCGATGTGCGCGAGCCACGAGGCACAGCAGATCGCGCTGTTGGCCGAGTTCCTGCACTACAAGCGCGAGCGCTTCCCGAACGTGGACGGCGTCGTCGCCATCCCGCACAACAAGGGCTGCGGCTGCCAGGACGGCTCGACCCTCGACGTGATGCTGCGCACGCTCTCGAACTACGCGGATCACCCGAACGTCGGCGGCGTCGTGCTTTTGGATTTGGGTTGTGAGAAGACGAACCTCGCGCGCGTGGAAAAGTATCTGCTCAAGCGCGAGAAGAGTTTCGACAAGCCGGTCGCCAAGATCGGCATTCAGGAGATAGGCGGCACGCAGGCGGCCATCGAGCAGGGTTTAAGAGAAGTCGAGCGAATGCTCCCCGAGGTGAACCGCATCGAGCGCGAAGAATGCTCGGTGAGTGAGCTGGTGCTCGGCGTCAAGTGCGGCGGCTCCGACGGCTTCTCGGGCATCTCCGCGAACCCGAGCCTCGGGCGCGCGGCCGACACGCTCGTGCGCTCGGGCGGCACGGTGCTCATCACCGAAGTCCCGGAGTTCTGCGGCGCCGAGCACATCATCGCGCACCGCGCGAAGGACGCCGAGACGGGCCGCGCCGTCTACCGCATGATCGACTGGTACAAGGAGTACGCCTCGAAGTTCGGCGCCGTGCTCAACCAGAACCCGAGCCCCGGCAACGTCGCGGGCGGCCTGCTCAACATCACCATCAAGTCGCTCGGCGCGATGTCGAAGGCCGGCACGACGCGCGTCGAAGGCGTCGTCGAATACGCCGAGCCGCCGCGGGGGAAGGGCTTGCACCTGATGCAGGGGCCGGGCTACGACCAGGAGTCAACGCCGGGCCTGGTCGCGGCCGGCGCCACGGTCGTCGTCTTCACGACGGGGCGCGGGACGACCATCGGGAACGCCATCGCGCCCGTCATCAAGCTCGCCTCCAACGACGCCGTCTTCCGGCGCATGTCGCGCGACATAGACCTCTCGGCCGGCGGCGTCCTCGACGGCACCGAGACCATCGAAGAGGTCGGCGCGCGCGTCTTCGAGCACGTCGTCCGCGTCGCCGGAGGAGAGGTGCAGGCGCTCGCCGAAGAGCACAAGCACCGCGAGTTTCAGTTCTGGGCCGAGCAGACCGTCTCGCTGTAATAACCCTCCCGCGATAGTTGTTGCGTAAAGAGCAAGCGGAGAAACCATGCCCATCAGGAAAGATGCTGTGTTATCAACGGCCGTCATCGACGCCCCGGCGCCAAGGGCTCATGCGAACGGGCAAGAGCCGCAGAGCCCGGCCAAGGCGACCGTGATGCTTCTGCGCCTGTTGCGCGCGGCCCAGCCCATCTCGCGGGCCGAGCTGGCGCGCCGCGTGGGCGTCAACCGCAGCACCGTCACCGACGCCTTCAAACAACTGATTGCGGCCGGCGTCGTGCGCGAAGAGCCTTTGCAACAGCCGGCGCCCGGCACGAGCCGCGCGCTCGGCCGCCCCGCGCTCGCGCTCTCCTACAACGACGACTACGGCTACTTCGTCGGCGTCAACGTCGGCGTGCGCCGCTCGACCGTCGGACTCGCCACGCTGACGGGTCAGGTCTTCGCCGAGGAGGAGTTCGAGACGCCCGCCGACCCGTCCGACGCGCTCGCGCAGATGAGGACTGCCATCACGAAGCTCTGCCGGCAGGCGCGTGGCCGCACGCTGCGGGCGATAGGCGTGAGCGTCCCCGGCCCCGCGGACGCGGCGCGCGAGCGGATCGTCTACGCGCCCCACCTCGGTTGGCAGGACGTGGACGTGGCCGGAGCTTTGCGTTTCGACGCGGCGGGGGCGCCGAGCCTCGCGGGCGAGCGCGTGCGCGTGGTCGTCGAGAACGACGCGACGGCGGCGGCCCTTTACGAGTTGCGCCTGCGACTCGGGCGCGACGAGTCGGAGCGTCTTGACGACTTCGTCCTGGTGAGGTCGGGCACGGGGCTCGGCGTCGGGCTCGTGCTCGGCGGCGAGGTCTTCCGCGGCGACGCGGTGGGCGAGGGGCTGGCGGGCGAGTTCGGGCACATGACGATTGTCGCGGGGGGCAAGCCCTGCGTGTGCGGCAACCGCGGCTGCTGGGAGCGCTACGCCTCTTCGCCGGCTGCGGTCTCGCTCTACATGGGCGAGCGCGTGCAGTTGGGCGGGCAGCAGGCGCCGCGCTTCACAGAGATCGTCGCGCGCGCCGAGGGCGGCGACCTGCGCGCGCAACGGACGCTTGAGCGCGTCGGCGAGTACCTCGGCATCGGCATCGGCAACGTCATCATGGGGCTCGGCGTGGCGCGCGTCATCGTGAGCGGCCGGCTCGTCTACGGCTGGAAGTTCATGCGCGAGCAGATTCACAACGCCGTGGCGCAGAGCATGGCCGGCCGCCTCCACGGCTGGTCGGTCGAGCCCGGCGAGGCCACCGGCGCCGGCCTCGGCGGCGCGCTCGAAGTCGCGGCCGAAGGCTTCATCACTTCGGGGCTCGTCTGAGTCGATGCGTCGCTTAATTCACATCCTGCTCGCGCTGTTCGCGCTCTCGTGCGTTCATGCGGCGGCGCGCGCGCAGTCAACGACGGCCGGGCAGACGCGTGCCGTCTCCAAAGTCTGGGTCGCCGACAACGGCGACGGGACGTATAAGAACCCCGTCATCCACGCGGACTTCTCCGACCCGGACGCGGTGCGCGTGGGCGAAGACTTCTACCTGACGGCGTCGAGCTTCAACTCGATTCCGGGGCTGCCCGTCCTTCACTCGAAAGATTTAGTCAACTGGACGGTCGTCGGGTACGCCTTGCGCCGCCAGCCGCCCTTCGAAGTCTTCGACAAGCCGCAGCACGGCAACGGCGTGTGGGCGCCGTCGATTCGTCACCACGCGGGCGAGTTTTACATCTACTACCCAGACCCCGACCGCGGCATCTACGTCGTCAAGGCGAAGGACGCGGCCGGGCCTTGGTCGGAGCCCCTGCTCGTTAAAGAGGCGAAGGGGTGGATTGACCCGTGCCCCCTCTGGGACGAGGACGGGAGTGCGTATCTCGTGACGGGCGTCGCGGCCAGCCGCTCGGGCGTCAAGAGCGTCCTCGTCGTCAGCCGCATGAGCCCCGACGGCACGAAGTTGCTGGACGACGGCGTGCTCGTCTTCGACGGCCACGACAAGAACCCGACGGTCGAGGGGCCGAAGTTCTACAAGCGGAACGGCTACTACTACATCTTCGCGCCGGCCGGCGGCGTCGAGACCGGCTGGCAGTTGGCGCTCCGCTCGAAGAACGTCTACGGCCCTTACGAAGGGAAGGTCGTGCTCGCGCAGGGCAAGACCAACGTCAACGGCCCGCACCAGGGCGCGTGGGTCGAGACGCAGACGGGCGAGTCCTGGTTCCTGCACTTTCAGGACAAGGGGCCTTACGGGCGCGTCGTCCATCTGGAGCCGATGAAGTGGGTCAACGACTGGCCGGTGATGGGGGTTGACCCCGACGGCGACGGGACGGGCGAGCCGGTCTTGACGTTCAAGAAGCCGAACGTCGGCAAGACGTGGCCGGTCGAGACGCCGCCCGACTCGGACGAGTTCGACGCGCCCGGCCTCGGTTTGCAATGGCAGTGGCACGCGAACCCACAGCCGAACTGGGCCTTCCCCGCCGGCCCGCTCGGCTACCTCAGAATCTTCAACACGCCTTTGCCCGAC
>Ga0213876_10000421_pt1 | contig 35344 bp, 44 predicted proteins | sample BarmaccomBMRX_R9_FD_160113 | JGI IMG/M metagenome (GOLD analysis project Ga0213876, IMG submission 160113) | Root-associated microbial communities from Barbacenia macrantha in rupestrian grasslands, the National Park of Serra do Cipo, Brazil - RX_R9 | ecosystem: Host-associated > Plants > Roots... | reverse complement strand
GCGCCGATCTCCTTCAGCGCGAGTTTCACCCCTTCCCGCCCGGCGCGGATGGCCTCCATATCCGGTGCCCGTTTCGCCGGCGCGCCGGTGAATCGCTGCGAAGCTTTCTCGTAAACGATCTTGCGGGTCGTGTTTTCATGCAGGGGCCCCAGCGCCCAATCGACCAGCCGCAAGGACTCGGCCCGCGCGGCGGGGTCTTCGGGCGTCATCGGATGCTCCGGATACCCGCCTTCCAGATGATCGACGATGGCCCACAACCCGACTGCGCGCGTGCCGTCCATGTCGATAAACACCGGCAGCTGCGCGGCCGGATCGTCCGGTACAACCGGATCGACGGCCAGGCGCTTCTCGCCGATCAGCAGGCGTGCAAAGCGGGACGGCGGCGAAAGGAGAAGGTGAATCAAACGTCGCATGAGCCTGATAAATCTAGCGAAAGTTGGCCTGCGGTCTAGCGTCGAATGCAGGCATCCAGACGATCACGATCAACCACGCGCATCCGGCCCATCAATTCCCCCGAGCGCCGGGCAACATAGGGCCCGGGATGCAAGGCCCGCCAGCCTTCCGGGTTGGGGAGAATGGCAGCCAGCCGCGATGCCTGTCGCGCGGTAAGTGTTGATGCTGGTTTGTGGAAATATCCCTGCGCCGCAGCCTCCGCGCCGAAATAGCCGTGCCCCCAATCCACGAGATTGAGATAGGTAGCAAGAATCCGCCGCTTCGGCCACATGCCTTCCATCAGTACGGTGATGTAGGCTTCCAGCCCTTTCCGGACCCAGCTACGCCAGGGAACCAGAAATAGACTTCGGGCCGCCTGCTGCGACAATGTACTGGCGCCGCGCAGGCGTTTCTTGGGATGGCGTGCGTGCGCCTTTACGGCCTGGTCGATCGATTGCCAGTCGAAGCCATGATGGCGGCAGAATTTTGCGTCCTCAGCCGCAATCACGGCCTTCGCCAGATAAGGCGATATGCGTGAAAGATCGCGCCATTCATAGTGGGCGGGTTCACCCGAGAAAAAGGCGATGACGATCTGCGGCGTCACTGGCACCGGCAGAAAGCGGAATATCAACAACAGAACAACCGGCGCAGCTGCGACGGCTACAAGCGCCAAAACAATCCGGCGTAAGCAGCCGCCATGTCTGCCTAGCAAGCGTCCCGCCATTTCAGCTGGAGGAAATCTGATTCTTTGGCGGAATGCACCGGTCGCGTGGCCCGGAGCGGCCTGCTCACCTGACCTTACCGAGATTTCGTGCGGCTTCATTGGCAGTGACCGGTGAGCGCCGCAATCGCGACGGCAGTTTTTCCCGTAGTGCGTCCGGCAGGCCGTCATGCGGCCCCAGATTCGGCACCGGATGATCGGCCCAATACGCCGCGCCGATTTCCTTGTTGTATTTCGGATGGAACGGATACCAATACTGATTGATAAAGCGCGAGCGCTCGCCGCCCACCACAAACACGGCATCCTCATTGCTGTTGTTGATAATCGCATGGGTGATGCCGGTGCCGTTCTTCCAGCCGACAGAATCGCCTTCCGTCACCGCCGTGATCCAGCCATCGTTCCACGCATCGAGCCGGCCGGAGATGACATAGACAAATTCGCTTTCATCGCGCTCGGCGTGTGGCCAAGACGTTCGCCGTCCGGGTTTCAAAAGTTGCACACGCATGGCAATCCGGGAGAATTGCCCCTGATTGTCAAAGCGCGCATCCAGAGTCTGATCTTCATCACTGTTGGGATAGCGGATCGGTTTCTTGTTCAAAATGTCCCGCCAATGCACCACGGACTCCGGCGGGTAACGCCGGCGGCCCGCCGGCGATCCAGGTTTGCCGTTGTTCGGACCCAGCATATGCAGCGGGGCGTCGTCCCACAGCATGCCGGATTTGACGAGATATTCTTTTTGGATGGGATCGACCGGATGCACCGCACGCGAATTGCGGCGGAAAGCCTCTGTCATCACGAACACGCGCGCATCGTTTTGCGAGTTGTTGATGAGCGAATGCACCAGCCCGGTGCGCGCCTTCAGCGTGACGCCGTGCCCCTCTTTCAAGCGATGCAGATACCCATCCGCCCATAAATCGGGCGTGCCTTCCAGCACAAAAGCGAAGATTTCCAGATCGTCCATGGCCAGCGGCGGATAGGCGCGCCGGCCCGGCGGAATGCGCAAATGGGCAACCCGGAAGTGATTGATACCCGCGGCTGTCGAGAGTTCGGACGCAAAGCCGAAATCCTCGCCGGCGTTCGGCGGCGCTGCTAGCGCCTCAATCTCGCGCCAATTCTTAATGAAGGATGGTTTCGGTGGCTGCTTCATTGATATTCTGCGCGCTGAAAAATCCAGCCACACTCCAAAATATTCTCGTTGGGAAGCGGAGCGGTGCTGATTTCGAGCTGTTCTGCAATCATAGTGCCCCATGGAAAGTCCACAACAATTTCGGTTGTCGCTTCGGAAATATCGTCACGCACGCGTTCGCTCGGCTTACAGTTCAACACCACCGTAACAATAATCTCATTTTCCTTCATTGAGATCTTGATAAGCCGCATTTCTGGATGGACACGTCCAAGAAACGCACGAACGGCTGAGAGTCGTAGAGCAGTAGATTGAATCATTTGCGTTTGGACGGAAATGGATCGCGGGCATCGCTTTCCTGAAATCCTAAGAGCTTCCACGCCTTCTGTATATGCGGAGGAACCGGCGCCGTGACACGCAGGCGCCCGCCATCGGGATGGGCGATGTCGATGGAGCGCGCATGCAGATGCAGCCTCTTCTCGATGCCGCGCGAAGGCTGAGCGGCGGCGCCGCCATATTTGAAGTCGCCCACGATGGGGGTGCCGAGGTTCGCGAGATGAACGCGGATCTGATGCGTACGGCCGGTCACGGGCTTGGCGGCTACCCACGCGTATTCGCTTCCAGCGTGGTCGATCACCACATAGTCGGTGATGGCATATTTGGCGTCCTCAGCATCGTGCTCCACACCAACCATCTTCTCCTTGCCGCGCCGGCCTTCTTTCGCGAGCGGGAGCTTGATCGTCCCGGCATGTTTCTCCGGCACGCCACGGGTCAGAGCCCAATAGATTTTTTGCGCATCGCGACGGCGCAGCGATTCGGAGAGCGCGGCCGCGGCGGGTGCGGTACGTGCTACTACCAGCACCCCGGACGTATCCCGATCCAGACGATGAACCAGCCGAGGCTTTTGCTTTTTCCCGAACTTCAAATGCTCAAGCAAGCCATCGACATGCCTGGTGATTCCGCTGCCCCCCTGCGTCGCCAACCCTGACGGCTTATTCAGCACGAGAACCGAAGAATCCTGATTAATAACAAGCTCTTTCGCTTCGTTCTTCTCTCGGTCTGTTAACTGTCTGTGAACTGTGGATCGTTCTGTGGATAGTCGCCCTTCAGGGGCTTTAGCGCCCTGCATCTGAGGAGGCAGGCGCAAAATCTGCCCTGTGGTCAACCGGTCGCTCGCCTTCGCCTGTTTGCCGTCCACCCGTACCTGTCCGGTGCGCAGCAATTTCTCCAGCGCGCAATGACTCAAGGCTGGATAGTGCCGCTTGAACCAGCGATCCAACCGGATGCCGTTGTCGTCAGCTTCGACGATGACGTTTTCTGCCATCAGAGAGTACGCATGATCCAGAGTCCGGCGAAGAGCGCGAGGATCGAAAGGACCGTAGAGCCGATCACATAGGCCGCGACAGTCGCATATGCACCGCGCTGAATGAGTAGCGCGCTGTCCAGCGAAAAGGTCGAAAACGTCGTGTAGCCGCCGAGAATGCCCACCGTGAGGAACGCACGCATCTCCGGCGAAACGTTGAGCTTCAGTGCTGACAATTCCACGATGACGCCCATCAGGAAGCCGCCGGAAACGTTTACGACGAATATTCCCCAAGGGAATTGGGCCGTTGACTGCTGAACGACGGAAGCAACGAAATAGCGCGCCAGCGAACCGATCGCGCCTCCGAGCGCCACGGCCAGCAAGATCATAAGTTGCATCGGAGAAACCGTGATTGTTCGGCCGTGGCTATAGCAGATTCCTCGCTGCTACTCCCCTGATCGTTTCGGGCGCAGCTTTGACCAGTATTCCAGGCGTTTGGAAATCTCGCGTTCGAAGCCGGTATCTTTGGGTTGATAAAGCTGCTGCCGCTCCATGCCGTCCGGAAAATAGTTCTGGCCAGAAAAGGCATCGTCCGTGGCGTGATCGTATTCGTAGCCTTTGCCGTAGCCGAGATTTTTCATCAACTTGGTCGGCGCATTGAGGATATGCGCAGGCGGCATGAGCGAACCATGTTCTTCAGCCGCCCGTTTGGCAGCACCCTGCGCCACATAAACCGCGTTCGATTTCGGCGCGGTGGCGAGATACAACACGCACTGCACAAGCGCGATTTCCCCTTCCGGCGACCCCAGGAAATCGTAAACATCCTTCGCCGTCAGCGCCTGCACCACGGCCTGCGGATCGGCGAGGCCGACGTCCTCCACGCTTGCGCGCACCAGCCGCCGCGCGATGTAGAGCGGCTGCTCGCCGCTCGCCAGCATTCGCGCCAGCCAGTAGAGCGCGGCATCCGGATCGCTGCCGCGGATGGATTTGTGCAGCGCGGAGATGAGGTTGTAGTGCTCTTCCCGTGACTTATCATAGAGCGGCGCGCGCTTCTGCACGGCGGCGACAAGGGCGGCAGAATCCAGCGGTTTTGTGGCCTTCAGCGCTGCGACTTCTTCCGCCAGATTTAGCAGATAGCGGCCATCGCCATCGGCCATGGCGCGCAAGCTCTGGCGCGCATCGTCCGTGAGCGGAAATTTCCGCTCGTAGAAGTCTTCCGCGCGGCGCAGCAAGGTTTCGAGCGCAGCATCGTCGAGCCGGCGCAGCACCAGCACCTGCGCGCGGCTGAGCAAGGCACCATTCAATTCGAAGGAGGGGTTCTCCGTTGTCGCCCCGACCAGAATGACGGTGCCATCTTCCACGACTGGCAGAAAAGAATCCTGCTGGCTGCGGTTGAAGCGGTGGATTTCGTCGATAAACAGAAGCGTGCCCTGCCCTGTTTTGCGGCGGGCTCGCGCGGCTTCGAACGTTTTCTTAAGATCGGCAACGCCGGAGAACACCGCCGACAGCTGCACGAAGTGCAGCTGGAAAGCAGTCGAGAGGAGCCTGGCGATGGTGGTCTTGCCGGTGCCCGGGGGTCCCCACAGAATGATGGAATGCGGGCGGTTGTCCGCCACCATCCGGCCGATCGGACCATCCGGCCCGATCAGATGGTCCTGCCCGACCACCTCGGCAAGAGTCGTGGGCCGCAGGCGATCCGCCAACGGCCGCGGCGCGTCCTTCGCCAGTCCTCCGGCTTCGAACAAATCGGACATTTGCTCCTAGCCGCGGAAGCGTGCGGCCTCGTCTGACCCTTTGGTGGCATCACCCGGGCTATAGGAGTGAGCGCCGGCCCCGGCAAGCCTGCCGCCGGCTACGATCAGGTATTCGTCCCTGATTGGACGGCCATCGAACCAACACTCCAGAATCTCGCGCGTACCAGCCGCGTAGCGTGTCTGGGCGGACAAGGAGCTACCGGAGATATGCGGCGTCATGCCGTGATGGGACATGCTGCGCCACGGATGATCCTTCGGCGCGGGCTGTGGGAACCAGACGTCGCCCGCGTAGCCGGCCAGCTGCCCGCTTTCCAGCGCACGGGCGACGGCATCGCGATTACAGATCTTGCCGCGGGCGGTGTTTACGAGAAAAGCGCCGCGCTTCATCCGCCCGATCATCGCTTCGTCGAAAAGATTCTCCGTTTGCGGGTGCAGAGGACAATTGATCGTCACGACATCACAAACCCTGACCATGTCCTCGACGCTCGGATGGTAGGTCAGGTTCAACTCGCGCTCGGTCTCGACTGGCAGACGGTGACGATCGGTGTAATGCAGACCGACATCGAAGGGCTTGAGCCGGCGCAGCACCGCAAGCCCGATGCGGCCAGCTGCGACCGTTCCCACCTGCATGCCTTCGAGATCGTAGGAGCGCGTGACGCAGTCCGCAATGTTCCACCCGCCAGCGACCACCTGCTGGTACGATGGAATGTAGTTGCGGACGAGCGACAGGATCATCATCAGCACATGCTCCGAAACGCTGATGCTGTTGCAGAACGTGACCTCGGCGACGGTGATGTTACCCTCCATCGCAGCCTGCAGATCGACGTGATCGGAGCCGATACCGGCGGTTATCGCGAGCTTCAGGTTCGGCGCCTTGGCGATGCGTTCCTCTGTTAGATAGGCGGGCCAGAACGGCTGCGAGATAACAATTTCCGCGTCGGCAAGCTCGCGATCGAAGGCAGAGTTGGCGCCATCCTTGTCAGACGTAACAACAAGGCTATGGCCGCGATCTTCCAAGAACTTGCGCAGGCCGAGTTCGCCCGATACGCATCCGAGCAGCACACCTGGCTCGAAGTCGATGGCCGAAGGCGTGGGCATGGTCTGCCCATTCGGATAATTCTTCAGTTTGGGCAGATCGTTGCGCGGATAGCTTTTCGGATACCCATCCACGGGATCGTCATAGAGAACGCAGAGAACCTTCGACATTGTTTCGCTCCGTTGCCTGCACGACGCCGCAGTATGCAGCAAGGAGCCGGTTTGCGATACGGCGCTAGCCGGCTAGGCGCACGCGGATGCGCTGACTGCCACGATCCACCACCATATCCCACTCGCCACCGGCGTTGCCGAGCGCCCGGTTCAGCTCGTCAACCGAGTTGATTTCGGCGCCGTTTACGGTGCGAATGATGTCGCCCGATCGGAACCCCTGGCGCGCCGCGATGGACTCCCCCGGCGACAGCACGACAACCCCGCGAACCATCAAATCGAGCTGCAGCTCCGTATTCACTGCCGGCGAAAGATTCTCCACCTTGGCGCCGGTCAGCGGATTGCGTCCCCCGATTGTCGTCACCTGCCGTGACGGGTTTTCGGGTGGCACGGCAACCTTCAGTTCAACGTCGCGTGCGCCATTACCGGCGTGAACCTGGAGCTTTACCATGTCTCCCGGCCGGCGCGTGGCGATGCGGTAGTTGAGGCCCTGCATGTCGTCCACGCTTGTCCCATCGACGCCCAGAACAACATCGCCTGTATGCAGGCCGGCATTGGCCGCGGGGCCGCCGGGATACACGCTCTTCAGGATCACCCCGCCCGGCCGCGACAGCCCCACGGTTTTTGCCACATCGCTTGTCACCGGTTGTCCGGACGCGCCAATCCACGGCAACTTTAATCCGCCGCCAAGGGCGCCTTCAACCACGCGCCGCGCCAAATTGGCAGGAATAGCGAAGCCGATGCCCGCATACTCGCCGGTTCGGGAGAAAATCGCTGTGTTAATTCCCGCAAGCTTACCGTCGGTCGTAACAAGTGCGCCGCCGGAATTGCCGGGATTGATAGCCGCATCCGTCTGAATGAAGAACTGGTAGTCCGACGCAGAAACCTGCGTGCGCGCCAGCGCCGAGACAATGCCCATCGTCACGGTCTGGCCCACGCCGAAAGGATTGCCGATGGCGAGCACCAGATCGCCCACCTGTACCCGATCGCTATCGCCAAAGGCGATGCTCGGCAGCTTTTCGCCATGCGCGTCGATGCGCAATACGGCGAGGTCCGTTCGCGCGTCCGAAAGCAATACACGCGCCTTGAACTCCCGCTTGTCAGACAGCGCCACCACGATGTCCTGCCCCCCCTCTACAACGTGCCGGTTCGTCAGCACCACACCATCGCCGCGCACAATCACGCCGGAGCCCAACGATTGCTGAACGCGCTGGCGGAATTCCGGCGAAACACCGAAGAACTGCTGAAACAGCGGATCGGCAAACAGCGGATTTACCTGCTGCCGGACAACCGATCGCGCGTAAACGTTTACTACCGAAGGCGTCACGCGGTGAACCACCGGCGCGAACGTCAGCTGCACCTGCGCCATATCGCGCGGCACCGATGTCGCGCCTTGCGGCAAAGCTTTCACGCTTGGGCTCGGCGCCGGCATACTTCTACTGGCCGGTTGCGTATTGTTAGGCTGTGCCTGGCTGGACTGCAAAGTGTTGGAGGCAATCTGGTATCCGGCAAGCGATACAAAACCGCCGATCATACCCGCGAGCACCATACTGCGATTGAACATCTTGTCACCTCTGAACGCAGAAGGGCGGCCCTCGCGAACCGCCCTCCAAATTTCACACCCGCACGCGCGCCAACTACTCCTCGGCGTCATCCTCACCCACCATCACGGGACCGGAATCCTGCCCCTTGGCGTCCGGGTCACGATCCACGAACTCGATGAACGCCATGGCGGCATTGTCGCCGTGGCGGAAGCCGGCCTTCAGTACACGAGTATAACCGCCGGGACGGTCGGCGTAACGCGGGCCGATCACCTCGAAGAGTTTTTTCACCTGCGTTTCGTCACGGAGGCGAGACAGCGCCAGCCGCCGCGAGGCCAGATCATTCTTGCGTGAGAGCGTAACCAGCTTCTCAACCACGGGGCGAAGTTCCTTCGCCTTGGGCAGCGTCGTCTTGATCTGCTCGTGCTTGATCAGCGCCGCTGCCATGTTGGCAAACATAGCATGGCGATGCTGCGTGGTGACGCCCAGCTTCCGGCCGGCATTGCGATGGCGCATGGTATAAACCCCTTCCGCTTGCGCGGCTTAATACTGATCCTCGTAGCGCTTCGCCAGATCCTCGATGTTCTCCGGCGGCCACCCCGGCACTTCCATGCCGAGATGCAGGCCCATTTCAGCCAACACCGCCTTGATCTCGTTCAGCGACTTGCGACCGAAATTCGGCGTACGCAGCATTTCGCCTTCGCTCTTCTGGATGAGATCACCGATATAGACGATATTGTCGTTCTTCAGGCAGTTGGCGGAACGCACCGACAGCTCCAGCTCGTCCACCTTCTTTAGCAGCACAGGGTTAAAGGCTAGATCGGGCTTCGATTCCTCGAGTACCCGCTCGCGCGGTTCCTCAAAATTGATGAAGACCTGGAGCTGGTCCTGCAGGATGCGCGCGGCGTACGCCACGGCATTGTCCGGCGTGACCGCGCCGTTCGTCTCCACGTTCATAGTCAGCTTGTCATAATCGAGGCTTTCGCCGGACCGGGTATTTTCAACCCGATACGAGACCTTCTTCACCGGGGAGAACAACGAGTCCACCGGGATAAGGCCGATCGGCGCGTCTTCCGGACGGTTGCGGTCCGCCGGCACATAGCCCTTGCCGTTGGCAACGGTCAGCTCCATCCGGAAATCGACCTTCTCGTCGAGCGTACAGATGACGAGATCGGGATTGAGGATTTCCACGTCTGCGATCTGGGTGATCTGTCCCGCTCTTACCTCGCCTGGACCTGTTGCACGGAGCGTCAGGCGCTTCGGCCCCTCGGCATGCATGCGCAACGCGATTTGCTTCACGTTAAGCACAATGTCGGTCACGTCCTCGCGCACGCCCTGGATTGAGGAGAACTCGTGCAACACGCCTTCGATGTGAATCGAAGTGATTGCAGCCCCCTGCAGCGATGAAAGCAGCACACGCCGAAGCGCATTGCCAAGTGTAAGGCCGAAGCCGCGCTCCAGCGGTTCAGCAACCAGTGTGGCGGAGCGGCCGGCATCGTGGCCCCCATCCACCCGCAACTTCTGTGGTTTGATCAATTCCTGCCAGTTCTTCTGAAAGATCATCAGTTCCTCATCGTTTCCCGGACGCGTCGGATCACGCCCTTTTCGTTCGACGGGTTGCTAGGTCCGAATACTAGTAACGCGAACTCTGTCGGTCCCTCTCGGCGGACCGAAATTAGACGCGGCGCCTCTTTGGCGGGCGGCAGCCATTGTGCGGGATTGGGGTCACATCACGGATGGAGGTGACGGTCAGTCCCACAGCTTGCAGGGCCCGCAATGCAGACTCGCGGCCCGATCCCGGCCCGCTGACCTCCACGTCCAGCGTGCGCATGCCGTGCTCGACCGCCTTTTTTGCGGCATCCTCGGCTGCGACTTGCGCCGCATATGGTGTCGATTTGCGCGAGCCCTTGAAGCCCATCATGCCAGCACTGGACCACGAAATGGCGTTCCCGGCCGTATCCGTGATCGTGATGATCGTGTTGTTAAACGTCGCGGCAACGTGCGCCACGCCCTGCACCACGTTCTTCTTTTCCTTCTTGCGGGGTCGCCCGCCTTTTTTCTCGGCGGCCATTTATTTCGTCACCTTCTTCTTGCCCGCAATCGCCTTCGCGGGGCCCTTGCGCGTGCGCGCATTGGTATGCGTCCGTTGGCCCCGCACCGGCAGGCCACGGCGGTGCCGCAAGCCGCGATAGCACCCCAAATCCATCAGTCGCTTGATGTTCATCGCCACCTCGCGACGCAGATCGCCTTCCACGAGATAATCGCGGTCGATGATTTCGCGGATCTGGATGACCTCGGAATCGGTCAAATCGCCCACGCGGCGGCTCTCCGCGATACCGATCTTGTCGCAAATCTCCTTCGCCTTGGCCTCGCCAATGCCATGGATGTAACGCAGGCCAATCTCGACCCGCTTCTGCGTCGGGATATTGACGCCAGCAATGCGCGCCACGTGTCTCGCTCCTTTGCCGGTCTGCCCTTGGGCTAAGCGGCTGAATTCGTTAATGTCTTTGCGGCCACGAAACGCTTCACCCAGCCACCAACAAGGCTGAAAACCGCCAAAAATGATAAAGGGTGGAGTCGCCGCAAGGGCGCGAATTATAGAAATCGGCCACGTCCAGTCAACGGCTGAAATGGGCAAAAATATTGGATTTTCAAGGCCATTCGGCCGCAGGATTTGCTCTGCGCCCTTCTATGCGAGACAGTGGCCTCGCAGCGGGATAGGGAATTTCATGCTTTTTCGATCAGCCATTTTCGCATCAGCCATGATAGCGGTATTCGCGCCGGCCGCACAAAGCAGCACTTACACGCAAATGTTCAAGTTCAGCGCCGAAATTGGACGAAATCCGTATGGCCGGCCCGTTCAGGACAAAGAGGGCGCCCTGTACGGCACGGCTCATTTTTCGGGGCCGGATAATAGTGGCGTGGTGTTCAAGCTAGCGCCTCCCGCCGAGGGCAAAACCAAATGGACCCACATTATTTTGCACACCTTTGCCGGAGGCGACGACGGCAATGGCCCCGTCGGCGGCTTGGTGAAAGGCAAATCGGGCGCGCTTTACGGCACAACGGTTGTCGGGGGGGCCGACAATTACGGCACGGTGTTCCGGCTGATCCCGCCAGCCGAAGGACAACAGGATTGGGCGTACAAGGTGATCTACAGCTTTCCCGTGGGCGATGGCTTTCCCAACGGAAATCTTCTGATCGATGAGACGGGCAATCTCTATGGCACGACCTCGCTTTCAGTTTTTCGGCTCAGCCCGGGCACCGGGGATCTGTGGACAGCCAGCACGCTCTATACGTTTGGCGGCGGCGCGGACGGGGCCGGACCGACGGGAGGGCTAGCTGGAAATTCGACCGAACTGTACGGCACCACGCGGGCGGGTGGTGGGGCCAACAAAGGCATCGTCTACAAGTTGGTGCCACCGGAGTCGGGTGACGGACTTTGGACGAAGGAGATTCTGCACGACTTCAACGGTTTCGACGGATCCGGCCCGAATGGAGATCTCGTACTGAAGAATGGCAGGCTGTTTGGAACAACAGCCTATGGTGGCGACTCGGACATGGGCACGGTCTTCGAAATGCGTCCGCCCCAGAATAGCCACACCGGCTGGAAGCAGATTGTGATCCACAGCTTCGCAGGGATTGACGGCCATCTGCCTTACAACGGCCTGACCTCCGGAAAGAACGGCGTCCTCTACGGAACCACCGTGGAGGGTGGTGAATTCGGCAAGCATGGCTGGGGCGTTGTCTTCCGCCTCACTCCACCCACAGCCCCGCACGGGCCCTGGATCGAAGATATCCTGCACAGCTTTGACAACAAGGACGGAAACAGTCCCGGCCTGCCTCTGCTCGACAAGTCCGGAACACTCTACGGCGGAACCCAGTACGGTTCCTCGAACAATACCGGCACCATGTTTCAAATCACGCCGTAGGTATTCCGATACTTGACCGCGACAGTGCTGGTCTCCTTCGCCCCTTCGCTACGGCGTGATCCGGGTCGCGCTGGCCGTCCCTTTGACGTGCGACTGTGCGCTGCCCTTCATGTCGTAGAACGTTATTTCGTTATGGCCGGCATAGGTTCTCTTCCCGGTAATCTTGTCCGTCTCGGTCTCCACGAAATACCCGGACACATTTCCGTCCGTGTACAGCCAACCAACGTGGTAGCGGTAGACATGTTTGGCGTCGAGTTGCTTCCACGAGCCCATGCAGAGGTTGCCACCTAAGACAGGGTGGTTGATGGACTCCCATTCCGTGCCATCGCTATGCCATTGGGTGAAGGCTTGCCCGCCATCTTCGCCTTCAACAGTGTAGCTGACGAGCCACGTCCCCACCACGCTGTCGCTCGCATCGCTTCCGCCAAGTTGCAGCGCTGAAATTTGCGGCAGAACGATGTGTGGCATCGTAGCCGCGTCATTGCGCCTTTGCAGCGGGTCGACGCATGCTGCATGCGCCGAAAATTGGCTCAGCGCAAGCGCTGCGGACGTCGTCGCCATTGTCAATGAAAATTTCATGAGTGCTCCTCCCAGTTTCGAGTATCGAGAATGGGCGCCCCGGGCAGAGGCCGTATCCCGCCCCCGGTATAAAGCCTATCAGGTGCCCGCCGATTTGCGATAGGCAGTGTAAACATCGGACACGACCGGCAAGCAGGATCGCCGGCAGCGCGGTAGCGATTCCGGCGATCCCTTCGGCTTCGCCTGGTGAGGGCGAAGACGAATCCTAGTCGGCGGTCACGCGCGTCGCGGCAACCGTTCCCTCGATCTCGTTCACTAGGTTGCCGTCATTGTCGTAAAATTTCTGATCGAACGTTCCGGAATATGTGTTCCCGTTCTTGGCGACCTTGTTGTCCTCGGTTAGCACGAACATGCCGCTTGGATTGCTGTTGGCATCGAAGGTCCAGCCGAGGTGGTAACGATGCACTTTCCGTGGTCCGGTGCTGACCCAACTGCCCTCGCAGGTATTGCCGAGGGTCGGTGGCAAATCGGCATTGTCGGACTCCGTCCCATCATCGTGCCATTGTATGAGAGTACGTAGAATCACTTCATCATTGATGCTGAGCGCGGTCTGCCAGGTGCCAACAATTGTGGCGGGGCTCGGCCGGCTCGGTGCCTTAAGTGGCGGAAGCTTGATCTGAGTAAATTGTGCGCCCCTCGGCACCCCGCAAGCGGCATGGGCTGAGATAGTCCCGGCGACCAAAGCCAAGGCTGCTGTGGAAAATAGAATCGAACGATACATCACCAGTGCTCCTTTTGATTAGGGGAAACGACCATCGCCGCCCCTCTCGCGAACGCAGCCTCTCGCGAGCACAGCAGAGCCCCATCCCTCGGGTGGATTTCCCCTCCCGACAGCCAGCGCCTAGAATGTCCCGTTCGAGGTGTGTCGCCTGGCACGGGGCTTCATGGTTTCCTGGGTGAGCTTTGCCTTTCCCGTCTCGCGCGGATGCTGTCAGCCCGCGTGGGGATTGGGCGCGAGAACACGTCGCGATGACAGGATCGCCGATTGTCCGGACGCCGAGCATTCGTTGAACAGCCGGAAAAGACGCTGATGAACAAGCCGCCGGACATCTCCCCGGTGCTTATTTCGGTCGATCTGGCCCGAGAGCGCGACTTTGCGATTGGCCCCCTGATGGTGCGGCCCTCGATCCGCCGTGTCGTTTGCGGGGATCAGGAGAGGGCCGTCCAGCCGAGAGTCATGCAGGTGCTTGTGGCTCTGGCCCGGGCGAAAGGCGGAGTCGTTTCGCGCGAGGAACTGGTCGAAACCTGCTGGGACAGCGTGATTGTGGGTGATGATTCGATCACGCATTGCATCGCGAAGGTACGCCAGCTTGCCGACTGCGGCGGCGATCAGGCCTTCGAGATCGAAACCATCCCTCGGGTGGGATATCGGCTGACCCAGATCTCCGATTCATCTTCTGCGGAGGACAACACGCCTCGCCGCCCGCCGGAACGGGTCAGCGACTCTGCTTCTGACGAACGGTGGCGGCGGCTTCGCACCCGCCCGATGGTGGCAACGGCTGGACTCGCAGCCATCCTACTGCTGACCGTCGCGCTGGTTTCTTTCCGATTCCTGTTCATCTCAAACCTGCCCCCGGTACCAAGCCAGCAGGCCCTCCACACGACTTCTCCAGTCGTCACGCTTGCCGTCTTGCCCTTCGCGAACATGTCTGGCGATACCGCAGAGGAGTTCTTCTCGGACGGAATGACCGAAGAAGTGAACGGAACCCTTTCCAACGTGTCCGGTCTGCGGGTCATCGCCCGAAGGTCTGCCTTTCAGTTCAAAAACCAGAATCGTGATGTGCGCCAGATTGCACGTCTGCTTGGCGCCAGCCACGTCATCGAAGGCTCAATCCGAAAGGATGGTGACAATGTTCGGGTCTCTGCCCAACTCATTCGTGGCGCCGACGGACTCCAACTGTGGTCGAAGAATTACGATACAAAGCTTACGGACATTTTTGCGATTGAGGAGCAAATCGCCTCTTCGATCGCCGCCGCGCTGCGTGTTCCTCTTGGCCTCGAACGCGGCAAGCAGCTGGTTGCCGACCGGACTGCCGATTTTGCCACCTACGAGCAATATCTCCGGGCACGCGCGCTTTACCGTAGCCGCAAGGTGCCGGAAGCGATCTCGCTTCTCGAAGCAGTGGTCAGGCGCGATCCGAATTATGCCCCCGCGCATTCGCTCCTGGCGCTCAACTACAGTTTGATCCACACATATGTGCTGAATGAGTACCAGTTTTCATCACTGGAAGAAGGCCGTGCACAAGAAGGCGCCGCTATAGACAAGACCGAGGCGGAAGCGCGGAAGGCCTTGCGCCTCGATTCCCGTCACTCCGAGGGCTACGATGCCCTGGCCCTGGTCGACGCATACCGGATGAACTGGATCTCGTCGGAGGACAATTTCCGTCGCGCGCTTGCCTTGAACCCGGACGACGCCGACGCCCTCCATCAATACGGGCTGCTCCTCGTCGCTGTGGGGCGCATCAAAGATGCGCTGAAATCCCGCCGCAAGCTTCATGAGATCGAACCGTTCGTTCCGATCTACAGCATCATGACGGCCGCAATGCTGCAGATGAGCGGCGAGGACAAAGCCGCACTCGCGATGCTTTCTGCCACGCCGCCAGGCGGGCCAACGAGCTATTTCCGTAGTATTTATCTGGCGCGGGGTTACGCGGCAGGTGGCCGCTATGCAGAGGCGGCAGACGCTCTTCTCGCCATGTCTCCGAATGTGAAGCGCGTCTCGCGAAAGTCTGTAGAGGATGCGGCAGGCCTGTTGAGAGCACTGTCGCTGGGCCATGCGCTGCCCACCAAATTGCCGCTCCTCCAAACCGATCTCGGTTTCGTCTACGCGCATACCGCGGAGCCACTTCGCGTGCTTGATGCTGTCAGCCACGATCTAGACCTGAATTTTGAGGATCTGGCGCCCTTCGACTCGATTTGGCTGCCGCGTTACGCGCCGTTGTGGAAAACGGCGCAGTTCTCAGAGATTATTCGCAGGTCAAACCTCGTCAGCTACTGGCGCAAGCGGGGATGGGCTGACCGATGCCGTCCACATGGATCATCCGGCTTTCAATGCGTTTGACTTGACGCCGTGCGCCCAGGATCGGGAGCCACGACATCAAATCGCTTGAAGCTACTGAGCGAATTTTACGCCCGACGTGATCCCTGTGACTTCTTTCGTCAAGTTTCCGTCCTTGTCGTAATACTTGGTATCGAAGTCGCCCGCATATGTGCCCTTGCCCGTCACTTGCGTCAGCATCACCGGGCCTGCGGCGACAACCGGAAGCGAAAGCGCTTATGGCAGAGTGGGGGTGTTCGATTATTGGCGCGCTTCAGGTAACTGGCCGGATTTCTGCGAGGAACCTGGTCTGCCGTTCGATTGCAAAGCGGAGGCACGACGCCTGACACACATGCAACGTCCGTCAGACGCATCGGCGCAGCATGCGCTTTAACGGTCACTCCACGATTTCAACGCCGTAAGGTTGTCTTATTTCGATTTCGCCCCTACCTATCTCCCGCAATCCACCCTTGTCCGGGATTGACGCCTTGAACCGTCCGATGTGCGTCTCACGAGTATCGCTGGCTACCCTTTGTTCGGCCATTGTCGTCTTGTCATCCGGGTGCGGCCGGAACAGTGCTCCTCCGCAGATGCCGCCGCCGGAGGTGGGCATTGTGACCATCCATGCCGGCCAGGCCACCTTGACCGCGGAACTGCCCGGCCGCACGGCACCCTATCGCATCTCCGAGGTCCGCCCGCAGGTCAGCGGCATCATCTTGAAACGCCTGTTCACCGAGGGCAGCGAAGTCAAGGCGGGGCAACCGCTTTATCAGATCGATCCGGCACCCTATCGGGCGGCTTACAACAGTGCGGCGGCTGTGGTTCTTACGAACAAAGCCAAAGCCGAGCGGTATCGCCAGCTGGTTGGCGCAAAGGCAATTGCACCACAGAATTACGATGACGCGCTTGCGGCCTATAAACAGGCAGCGGCCAGCGTCCAATCTGCCCGGATCAATCTTGGCTATACGCGCATCACCGCACCGATCAGTGGGCGAATCGGCATCTCCAATGTAACGGAAGGTGCGCTCGCCACGGCAGGACAGACCACCGCTTTGACCACAATCCAGACGCTGGACCCGATCTACGTGAACATCCCGCAATCCAGCACCCAACTGCTGGCGCTGCGGCAGGCGGTGGCGAAAGGCGTGCTCGACAAGGATCAGCCCGCCCTGTCCGGCGTATCGCTCTGGCTCGAGGATGGCACGAAGTATCCGCTTGAGGGCAAGCTGCAATTTGCCGATGTCACGGTGGATACCAACACCGGATCGGTTACGCTGCGCGCGATTTTTCCCAATCCGCATCACATCCTGCTGCCGGGCATGTATGTGCGCGCCGTAATTGGGGAAGGCGTCGTGCCAAATGCCATTCTCGCTCCGCAGCAGGGTGTCGTGCGCGATACAAGGGGGCAGCCAACCGCCTGGGTGGTCGGCAAGAATAACATCGTTGAACTCAAAGACCTCAAGGTTTCCCGGGCGGTTGGACCGGACTGGCTCGTTGCGGCGGGGCTGAAGGATGGCGACAGGCTGGTCGTTGAAGGTACGCAAAGCCTGCGACCCAATATTCCGGTGCGTCCCGTTCCAGCCAAGCTGGCTGCCGCAACGCCGCAATCGGCACCCTAACGCCAATGTCCCGTTTCTTCATCGACCGTCCGGTATTCGCATGGGTGATCGCAATCGTGATCATGCTGGCCGGCGCGCTGTCGATCACCACGCTGCCGGTTGAACAATACCCCAATATTGCGCCGCCCTCGGTCAACATCGGCGCGTCCTATCCTGGCGCATCCGCCGCGACACTGGAAAACTCCGTTACACAGGTCATAGAGCAGCAGCTTACCGGCATAGACAATTTGTTGTATTTCTCATCAAGCAGCGACTCCTCGGGAAGCGTCAGTATCTCGGCGACTTTTGCCCCCGGCACGAATCCCGACATTGCGCAGGTGCAGGTTCAAAATCAGGTGCAGCAGGCCTTGCCGCTGCTGCCCGAAGAAGTGACGCAACTCGGCGTGCGAGTAACCAAATCGCAAACCAACTTTCTCATGGTCGTCGGTCTCTACGATACGACAGGGGGGCATTACACCAACGTCGACATTTCCGATTTCATCGCCAGCTCCCTTCAGGATCCGCTGGCGCGCGTTCCGGGTGTCGGACAGGTGCGCGTGTTCGGCTCCGAATATGCCATGCGTATCTGGCTCGATCCGCTCAAATTGCGAAATTATGGCCTTACTGCGGCCGACGTCCGCAATGCCATTCTCGCACAGAATACACAGGTCGCCGCTGGTGAAGTCGGCGCTCAACCGTCTGTGCCAGGGCAACAGCTAGATGCCACGGTCACCGCGCAATCTCGGCTACGCACGCCTCAACAGTTCCGGGACATCATTCTCCGAACCGACACAAGCGGCGCTACTGTGCGCATCGGCGACGTCGCACGCGTGGAACTCGGCGCCGAAGATTACAGTGTGGTCAGCCGCTTCAACCGCCGCCCTGCCGCCGGAATGGCAATTCAGCTCGCGCCGGGCGCCAATGCGCTGACTACCGCTGACGCGGTCAAGGCGAAAGTGGCCCAACTCTCCTCCAACCTGCCGCCCGGCGTTGAGGTGTCGTATCCCGTCGACATCACCACTTTTGTGCGCATTTCGATTCGTAGTGTGATCGTCACCCTGATCGAGGCCATCATACTGGTGGTCATCGTGATGTTCGTGTTTCTGCAGAACTGGCGCGCCACACTGATCCCGGCAATTACCATCCCCGTGGTGTTGCTTGGCACTTTCGGCGTGCTCGCGGCGGCTGGCTACTCGATCAACGTGCTGACCATGTTCGCGCTGGTGCTCGCCATCGGCCTCCTGGTGGACGATGCCATCGTGGTGGTGGAAAACGTCGACCGCATCATGGCGCAGGAGGGACTGGATCCCCGCGAGGCGACGCGAAAATCGATGGACGAGATCACGGGCGCGTTGATCGGCATCGCGCTGGTGCTTTCTGCAGTCTTCTTGCCGATGGCGTTCTTTGGCGGTTCGACAGGCGTGATCTATCGCCAGTTTTCCATCACCATTGTTTCGGCAATGGTGCTTTCCATTCTCGTGGCGCTTATTCTGACGCCCACCCTGTGTGCCAACATCCTGAAGCCTCCTCCGAAGGAGGGAGAAAGCCCTGGAGGCCGGTTTGGTCGTTGGTTCAACCGGACCTTCGGACGCGGCGTGGAGCGCTACCGCGGAATTGTGCAGAGGGTCATCGCGCGACCCTTACTCCCCCTTGGCGTGTATGCGGTCATCGTGGGCGTGCTGGGCCTCCTATTCTACATTTTGCCCACCGGATTTCTTCCGACGGAAGATCAAGGATATGTGCTGGCGCAATACACGCTTCCGGCCGGCGCGCAGCAGTCACGCACCGTGGCAGTCGGCAAGCAGATCGAAAACCATTTCCTCGATGACGAAAAGGCGACCGTCGACGGCATCTTCACAGTCAGCGGTTTCAGCTTCGCGGGATCGGGTCAGAATGTCGGCTTGGCCTTCATACTGCTGAAAGATTGGAGCAAACGGCCGGGATCGCAAAACCGCGCCACAGAAATCGTACAACGCGCCTTTGGCGCCTTCGCGCAAATCCGCGATGCCCAGGTTTTTGCGCTGGCGCCCCCGTCGGTTCCGGGGCTTGGTCAGTCAGCGGGCTTTGACGTGGAACTCGAGGATCATGGCAATTTAGGCCATGATGGGTTGATTGCGGCACAGAACCAGCTCCTGGGGTTGGCAGCGCGCAATCCTTTGCTTACTGCCGTCCGCCCCAACTCGCTTCCGGACACGCCGCAACTGCATGTGGAGATCGACCGCACCAAGGCAACCGCGCTCGGACTCAATCTCGATGACACGTACAACACTCTCAGCGCTGCATGGGCCGGCGTTTTCGTCAACGACTTCATCGATCGCGGCCGGGTGAAGCGCGTCTACATGGAAGGCGATGCGCCTTACCGCATGCTGCCAGAAGACCTCGGCAACTGGTTCGTACGAAACTCGTCGAATGGCATGGTGCCGTTCTCCGCCTTCGCCAACACCACGTGGATCACGGGACCATCAACGTTGCAGCGCTACAACGGCTTTCCTGCCGTCGAAATTCAGGGCTCGGCTGCGCCAGGTCAGAGCTCCGGCGCGGCAATGAACGAAGTCGCAAAGCTCATAAGACAGCTGCCGTCCGGTGTAGGGTATGAATGGACGGGCCTGTCTTACCAGGAACTGCTCTCCGGTTCCGAAGCCCCTGCCCTTTACGCCCTTTCCATTCTCGTGGTGTTTCTTTGCCTTGCCGCCCTGTACGAGAGCTGGTCCATCCCGTTTTCAGTCCTGCTTGTGATTCCGCTTGGCGTAGTCGGTGCACTCGCGGCGGCGTATCTGCGCGGCCTGTCCAACGACGTCTTCTTCCAGGTGGGATTGCTGACCACCATCGGGCTCTCTGCCAAGAACGCCATCCTGATCGTCGAGTTCGCCGAATTTGCCGTGCGCCGCGGAGAGAATGCGGTTCAAGCAGCCATGGAAGGCGCGCGCCTGCGCATCCGTCCCATCCTGATGACATCCCTGGCCTTCATCGCGGGCGTATCGCCGCTTGCCGTTGCGACGGGCGCCGGCGCCGCTGGCCAGAACGATATCGGCACGGGCGTTCTGGGTGGGATGCTGACGGCCACTGTTCTGGCAATCTTCTTCGTGCCCCTGTTTTTCGTGCTGGTGACTGCGGGCGTCCAACGCCTGGCCAGACGCACAACCCGGTCCCAGCAGCAGTCCTCCTAGACAGTCCGAAAGCTTGCAAACACCGGCAAGTGATCGGAGGCTTCGCGGAATCGGCTGTCGCGCAGAATGCCTTCTTCCACGCAGTTGCCAAGACCTGTCGCGAATATCCGATCCAGTTGCAATGCCGGCCGACGCGCTGGAAATGTGCGTGACGACGAGCGGTATTCGAACAAACTTCCCAGATCCTTAATCGCCACGCCGTTTCGGAGCGTATTGAAGTCCCCGCACAAAACCCGCGGCTGATTCGGATCGGCGCGGACGAACTCCGCAATCCGCTTCATTTGCTTGAGCCGCTCCAGCGGATCCAGACCGAGATGCGTGTTCATCACGGTGATACGTTTCCGTTCCAACACGGCATCCGCCATCTGAAGGCAGCGAGGCACGCCCCAGCGGCGTCCGAGTTTGACCGTCTGCGTCGCGGCAAGCGGATAGCGTGAAATGATGAGGTTGCCGAAATGCGCGCCGCGCGTCTTCGTGAGGCTTTGATACTGATGGCCTTTGATTTCATCGGCCAGATGCTTGAACTGATCGAAGTTGCGCGTGCCACGGTGAAGCTGCCAGCCAACCTCCTGCAGGCAAAATACATCGAAATCGACCGAGCCCAAAGCATGGCGGACCCGGTCGGGATCGCACCTGCCGTCCCGGCCGACGCAGCTATGGATGTTCCAGCAGAAAAGCGAAAATCCTTTGCGCATCACCTGAGCGAATCTGTCGCCAAGCGAAGAATCGGTCGCCTGAGCGTCGAGTTCAAGCGGTGCTATCGAGCACGGCGGCTATTTCCCTGGCCACCTCCGGAATGGCTCCCATGCCGTCGACGGTCCGAAGCTTGTCCTGATTCCGGTAATAGGCAATCAACGGGGCGGTCTTCCGATAATATACTTCAAGCCGATTTCGCAGCGTCTCTGGCGTGTCGTCGGGGCGCGGCACCTGACCGGAGGCGATCATCTCCCGAATGCGGCTTTCAGCCCGCTGAAGAAGCATTTCATCATTGATCTTCAGCTCGATAGCCACATGGATCTTGCGACCGCGGCTCTGAAGCAGGCGATCGAGAGCTTCAGCCTGCCCAATAGTGCGGGGGAAGCCGTCGAAGATGGCCCCGGTAGCGCAATCCGGCTCATCCAGACGCTCGGCGATGATTCTGATGACGATTTCATTAGAGACCAGATCACCGCGATCCATGATTCCCCTGCATTGCAAACCAAGGGGCGAACCAGAGGAAATCGCGGCCCGCAGCATGTCTCCGGTGGAAAGCTGCGGCAGCGCGCGAGCCTGCATAAGCAGCTTTGCCTGCGTGCCCTTGCCAGCACCGGGAGGACCGAAAAGGACGAGGTTCAACGGCGCGCCCCGCGCAGGCGCGACCGCTTGATCAGTCCTTCATATTGCTGCGCAATCAGATGACTCTGGATTTGGGCCACCGTGTCCATCATCACGCTCACCACGATAAGGATCGAGGTCCCGCCGAGGGCGAAAGGCAGATTGTATCGATAGATAATGTATTCCGGAATCAGGCAAACAACCGCAAGATAAAGGCCTCCCACTGCCGTGATGCGCGTGAGGACATAATCGATGTACTCCGCGGTTTTCTTGCCCGGGCGAATGCCGGGAATAAAGCCCCCATATTTCTTAAGGTTTTCCGCCGTTTCCTCCGGATTGAAGATGATCGAGGTGTAGAAAAATGCGAAGAAAATGATCATGGCGGCGTAAAGTGCCAGATAGAGCGGCGAACCGTGGCTGACAAACGCGACCAGCGTCGCAAGCCAATCCGGAATGCTTTGAGAATTGAAGTTGGCGACCGTCGTCGGCATCAGAAGGATAGACGACGCAAAGATCGGTGGAATCACACCCGATACGTTGATCTTGAGGGGCAAATGGGACGATTCACCGCCGAACATGCGCTGGCCCACCTGGCGTTTGGGATATTGTACCAGCAGCCGGCGCTGCGCCCGTTCCATGAAGACGATGAATGTGATCAGCCCGACAATACCGATAATCGCGAGAATCAAAACCAGCGGCGGTATGGCGCCGGTCCGCCCGGCTTCGAAGGCCTGCGCGATGTAGCTTGGGAAGCGGGCCACGATACCGATAAAGATGATCAACGAGATGCCGTTGCCGACGCCGCGCGCGGTGATCTGTTCTCCAAGCCACATCAGGAGAATCGTGCCGCCGGTCAGCGTAATAACCGTGGAGATGCGGAAAAACCAGCCGGGGTCGATCACCACGTTGCCCCAATGCTCGAGTCCGATCGCGATGCCGTAAGCCTGCAGCGCAGCCAGCCCCACAGTCGCATAACGGGTGTATTGATTTAGGGTCTTGCGGCCAGCCTCGCCCTCCTTCTTGAGAGCTTCCAACTCGGGAAAAACCGTCGTCATCAGCTGCATGATGATGGAGGCGGAAATGTAGGGCATGATCCCCAGCGCGAAGATCGCCATGCGCTGCACCGCCCCGCCCGCCAGAACATTGAAAACGTCCAGCAGTCCGCCCTTTTGCTGGCTCAACTCTCGCGCCAATTGCGAAGGATCGATACCGGGCATGGGAATGTAAGTACCGAGGCGCGCGATGATGAGCACGACGACGGTGAACAGGATGCGTTGGCGAAGCTCGGTAGCCTTGCCAAAATTGCTGAAGTTGAAGTTTGCCGCTAGCTGCTCGGCTGCCGAGGCCATTCCTTACTCCTGATCCCCGCGTCCTATCTGATATGGGAAGCCGTCGCGGATTTGCGAAGCATTAGGCTGTCGCGCCGGACTCGGCGGACCCTGTACGGCTCGCGCGCTTTTCAACAGAATTCTGTCGGCGCTGCACGCGCTTGCCGGGCTCGCCCTTCTTGTTCATCCGAACCTGTTTCTGGAAGGTGGTCGTGATCGAGCCACCGGCCTTTTCAACGGCCTGCCGGGCGCTCGCGCTGGCGCCCGCGACTTCAATATCGATTTTCGCCGCGAATGTGCCCGAGCCAAGCAGGCGAACGCCATCGCGGCTGCGCCTGGCTAGCCCCGCTTTTTGCAGACTCTCTTCCGTGATCTTCTGGCCAACGTCCAGCTTCTTGCCGTCGATCGCCTTTTGGAGGCGGCCAAGGTTCACTTCCGCGAAATCGCGGGCGAAAATGTTGTTGAAGCCGCGCTTGGGCATACGCATGTGCAGCGGCATCTGGCCGCCTTCGAAGCCGTACACCTTTGTACCCGTGCGGGCCTTAGCGCCCTTCACGCCGCGGCCAGAAGTCTTACCAAGGCCGGACGATGAGCCTCGGCCGACCTTCAGCTTGCGTTTGTGTGCTCCGGGATTGTTTCTGAGTTCGTTCAACTTCATGTCACGTGCTCTCTTCCACCACCTCTACGAGGTGCCCGGCAGCGCGGATCATGCCGCGCACCGCCGGAGTATCTTCCAGCGTCCGCTCCCGGCGAATCTTGCCAAGACCAAGACCGCGCAGGGTCGCCGCCTGCACTTCAGGTTTGCGGTTGGCGCTGCGAATCTGGCGCACAGTCACTGTTTTGTTGCCTGTCTTGGCCATCGATACCGTTCCTCTAGGACGTGCTTGCCTGCTCGCCTTTGCTGCCTTCGCGGCGCGCAATGATGTCGCTGACGCTCCGTCCGCGCCGCTGCGCGACCATGCGCGGACTTTGCTGCCATTTCAACGCATCAAAAGTGGCGCGGACCATGTTGTACGGATTGGACGTGCCAAGCGACTTTGCAACCACGTCGCCAACACCCAACGCCTCGAACACCGCGCGCATTGGACCGCCAGCAATAATTCCCGTACCGGCGGGCGCGGGGCGGACCAGCACTTTTCCCGCCCCATGATGGCCGCGGCCCTCGTGATGCAGGGTCCGTCCGTCTTTTAACGGAACGCGGATCAACGCCTTCTTGGCTTCATCGGTCGCCTTGCGGATAGCTTCCGGCACTTCACGCGCCTTTCCATGGCCAAAGCCGACGCGACCGCGCTGGTCGCCGACAACAACCAGTGCTGCGAAGCCAAAACGGCGGCCGCCCTTCACAACCTTGGCAACGCGGTTGATATGCACCAGCTTGTCGATGAACTCGCTCTCGCGCTCTTCGCGGTCGCCGCGCTCCCGACGTCTGCCTTCTTCACGCGCCATTCAACTTATCCTTCATCAAAACTCGAGGCCGCCTTCGCGCGCCGCATCCGCAAGCGCCTTCACGCGCCCATGATAGATATACCCGCCGCGATCGAACACGACCTGCTTCACGCCTTTGGCAATTGAGCGTTCGGCAATTTTCTGACCGACCGATTTCGCGGCATCCAGGTTCCACGTCTTGTCGGGCTTGCCTTCCTTTTCGTTGCTCGATGCGGCCGCCAGAGTGGCGCCTGCGCGATCATCGATCACCTGGGCATAGATATGGCGGCCGGAACGGAACACCGAAAGCCGGGGACGCTCCGCCGTCTGCGCGATGCGATAGCGCGCGCGGCCCTTGCGGCGATCGAATAGTTTGCTGCTCATGGCTTACTTCTTCTTGCCTTCCTTGCGGCGGATGTGCTCCCCCGCATATTTCACGCCCTTGCCCTTATAGGGTTCCGGCGGGCGATAGCTGCGGATTTCCGCCGCCACCTGCCCGACCAGCTGCTTGTCCATACCGGAGATCGTCAGTGCCGTCGGCTTCTCCGCAACAATGCTGATACCGGCGGGAATGGGATAGCTCACGTCGTGGCTAAAGCCGAGCTGCAGGTTCAGATTCTTGCCCTGGACTGCCGCGCGATAGCCGACGCCGTTGATTTCCATACGCTGGGTGAAACCCTGGGTGACGCCGACGACGAGATTGTTCACCAAGGTTCGCGATAAACCCCACATCTGGCGGCCGCGTTCCGCACCTTCGACTGGCGCAATGGTGATGCCGTCCTCGCCCATGGCGGCATTCACTTCGTTCACCAGCCGGAGCGAAAGCTCGCCCTTGGGACCTTTCACACGGACCATCCTGTTTTCGATGGTCGCCGTGACGCCCTTCGGCAGGGGAACCGGCTTATTGCCGATACGAGACATTGTTCTGCTCTCCTCGCCTAAAAGATCCGGCAAAGAATTTCGCCACCCACATTCTTCTCCCGCGCGCTGACATCCGTCATGACGCCCTGTGGAGTTGAAACGATCGAAAGTCCAAGGCCCTGGCGATGCGGCTTCATCTCCTTGGCCCCGGCATAGACACGGCGGCCGGGCGTGGAAACACGCCGCAGCTCCCGGATAACCGGCCGGCCGTCGTGATATTTGAGCTCGATCTCAAGCTCTTTCTGCCCGCCCTTGAATTCCATTTCCGCATAGCCGCGGATGTAGCCTTCCGCCTGCAGCACGTCGAGGACGCGCGCGCGAAGCTTCGAGGCCGGACTTTTGATCTTTGCCGTGCCGCGCAGCTGGCCGTTGCGGATGCGCGCCAGAAGATCGCCGATTGGATCCGTGATCGCCATATCCTCGCCCCTTACCAGCTGGCCTTGGTCATGCCGGGGATTTGCCCCCAGTTGCCCAGCTCGCGCAGCGTGATGCGCGACAGTTTTGTCTTGCGATAGTAGCCCTTGGAGCGGCCCGTCATCTCACAGCGATGGTGGATTCGCGTCTTGGACGAATTACGCGGCAGCTTTGCCAGCTTCAGGTGAGCAGCAAAGCGCTCCTCCGGCGGCAGCGACATATTTTCGGTTTGCGCCTTCAATGCCTTACGCCTGGCCGCATACTGCGCCACCATCCGCTCGCGCTTCGCATTCCGGTTGATCTGACTCGTCTTCGCCATTCGCTCTCGTCCTAATTCATGAAAGGAAACTGGAAGCCCTTGAGCAGCGCCTTGGCTTCCTCGTCGGTCTTCGCAGACGTATTGATTATGATATCCATGCCCCACACGGTTTCCGTCTTGTCGTAATCGATTTCGACGAAAACCATGTGCTCTTTGAGACCAAGAGCATAGTTTCCGCGGCCATCGAAGCTCTTGCCGTTCAGCCCACGGAAATCGCGAATGCGAGGCATAGCCGTTGTGATAAGGCGGTCCAGAAATTCGTACATCCGGTCCTTGCGCAACGTCACCTTCACGCCGATCGGAAGATCCTTGCGAATCTTGAACGTTGCGATGGCCTTCTTCGCTCGCGTCACGACCGCCTTTTGGCCAGCAATGGCCGTGAGATCATTCTGTGCCTGCTGAATCTTCTTGCTGTCCGAAGCGGCCTCGCCGGCCCCAATGTTAAGGACCACCTTGTTGATCCGCGGCACCTGCATGATGTTGGTGTAGCCGAACTGCTTCATCAATTCGGCCCGGATCACGTCGTTGTAGCGCTGTTTGAAGCGCGGAACGTAATTCGGATCATGCGCGGTTTCGCCCACGGCCACCTGCGTGCCGGCGGATTTGTTTTCTCGCTTGGCGGCCTTCTTTTCGGCCTTCGCAGCCTCCCGCGGATCGCCCTTCGGCCCTGACCCTTTCGCCGGCCCCTTGCCCTTCTGTCCCTTGTCAGACATCGATCACCTCACCGGACTTGCGGGCAAAGCGTACCTTCCGCCCATCTCCCAATACTTTGAATCCGATCCGCGTCGGTCCGCCGGTTTTCGGATCGACATGCGCCAGATTGGAGATGTGCACAGGCGCCTCCTTGTTGACGATACCGCCCTGCACACGCGCTGTTTGCCGTTGATGGCGCTTCACCATGTTCACGCCAGAGACCAGCGCACGCTCTTCCTTGGGCATCATCTTCAGGATTTCGCCCTTGCGCCCCTTGTCGCGGCCGGTGATCACGATCACCCGGTCGCCCTTTTTAATGCGCGCGCCGATGCCCTTGATCTTCTCAGCCATCAAAGCACCTCCGGCGCCAGAGAAATGATCTTCATGTGATTTTTCGAACGGAGCTCGCGGGTCACCGGTCCAAAAATGCGCGTGCCTATAGGCTCGTTCTGGTTGTTTACTAGCACCGCGGCGTTGCTGTCGAAGCGGATCAGGCTGCCGTCCGGACGACGAACGCCATGCGCGGTGCGCACGACAACCGCTTTCAACACTTCGCCCTTCTTCACACGGCCCCGCGGAATTGCTTCCTTGACGCTGACCACGATCGTATCGCCTACATCGGCATAGCGCCGCCGCGATCCGCCGATCACCTTGATGCACATCACGCGCCGGGCACCGGAGTTATCGGCGACGTCCAATTCCGTCGTCATCTGAATCATTGTCTAGCTCCCGATGCCTTCCGCCTTACTTGCCCACGCGCTCGACGACTTCCCAAGTCTTCAGCTTGGAAATCGGCCTGCACTCGCGGATACGCACCACATCACCCGCCTTGGATTCGCCCTTCTCGTCATGGGCATGGTATTTTTTCGAACGGCGCACAGTCTTGCCCAGCACGGGATGGATGAAGCGCCGCTCCACGTTGACCACCACCGTCTTGGCGTTCTTGTCGCTGACCACGACACCTTGCAGCACGCGCTTTGGCATACTTCCGTCCTTCTCAGCCGGCCTTCCGGCGCTGTTCGTTCATTACCGTCATAATGCGCGCGATCTGCTTACGCACATCGCGGACCCGATTGGTTTTTTCGAGCTGACCGTTGGCCCGCTGAAAGCGCAGGTTGAACTGCTCTTTCTTCAGCTTGGAGAGCTGATCGCCCAGCTGGTCCGTGGAGCTCGCGCGGAAATCCTCGACCGTGCCCTTTGATTTCGCTTTCGCCATGGTCCACTTCCTAACTGTGCGCCCGCGCGACGAATTTGGTCGCGACCGACAACTTCGCCGCGCCGAGCCGCATCGACTCGCGTGCCGTGTCCAGATCGACGCCGTCGATCTCGAACAGGATGCGCCCGGGTTTGACCTTGGCGACCCAGAATTCCGGAGCGCCCTTGCCCGAGCCCATGCGCACTTCCGCCGGCTTCTTCGAGACGGGCACGTCGGGAAATACGCGAATCCAAACGCGGCCGGCGCGCTTCATATGACGCGTGATGGCGCGGCGGGCGGCCTCGATTTCGCGCGCGGTGATGCGTTCTGGCTCGAGCGTCTTCAGCCCGTATTCGCCGAAATTAAGCGTCGTGCCGCCTTTCGCAGCGCCGTGAATCCGGCCTTTGTGCTGCTTTCGGAACTTGGTTCGTTTGGGTTGAAGCATGATCGTCGCCCGTTATTGCGCCGCGGCCGCTGGTTGCGGACGCTGTTGCTGATGGCCGGCCGCAAGTTCGGCCTGGCGCTTTTCGACAGCCATGGGATCGTGCTCCATGATCTCGCCCTTAAATATCCAGACCTTCACGCCGCAGGTCCCGTAGGTCGTCTTGGCGGTGGCGATGCCATAGTCGACATCGGCCCGCAGCGTGTGCAGCGGCACGCGGCCCTCGCGGTACCATTCGGTGCGCGCGATTTCCGCGCCGCCCAGTCTACCGCCGCAATTGATGCGGATGCCCTGTGCCCCAAGCCGCATTGCCGATTGCACGGCACGTTTCATCACCCGACGGAACGCTACCCGGCGCTCCAGCTGTTGCGCGATGTTTTCCGCTACCAGCTTGGCATCGATTTCCGGCTTGCGAATCTCGACGATGTTGAGATGCACTTCGTCTTTCGTAAGCTTCTGAACCTCGTTCTTCAGCTTCTCGATATCGGCACCCTTCTTTCCGATCACCACGCCTGGTCGCGCGGAATGAATCGTGATGCGGCACTTCTTGTGCGGCCGTTCGATCACCACGCGGCTCACGCCGGCCTGCTTGAGACGCTCCGTAAGCTGATTGCGAATCCGGATGTCTTCTTGCAGGAGCCGGCCGTAATCCTTCTTTCCGGCATACCACCGGGAATCCCATGTGCGGTTGACGCCCAGACGCAGGCCGACCGGATTGACCTTCTGACCCATCAGGCATTCTCCTTCGCGGCCTTTTGGCCTGCGGATTTCTTTTTAGCCGGAGCCTTTTTATCAGCCGGCTTTTTGCTCTCGGTTTTTGGCGCCGCGGCGCGCTTGCTCTTGCCGCCGGATTTGCCTTTCGGGGCTGCCTTCTTCGGCGGTTCCTTTTCGCGCCTTTCCTCGACAACGATGGTGACCTGCGCGAACGGCTTCTCGATGCGGGCGCCGCGGCCGCGGGCGCGGGCATGGAAGCGCTTGAGCACCATGTTCTTGCCGACGCTCGCTTCCTTTACGACCAGATCGTCGACGTCGAGATCATGGTTGTTCTCGGCGTTGGCGATCGCCGACTGCAGAACCTTCTTGACGGCGCCAGAAATCCGCTTTCGCGAAAAGGTGAGCTCGTTCAAAGCCGCTTCGGCCCGCAATCCGCGAATCGATTGCGCCACGAGGTTGAGTTTGCGCGGCGAGATGCGGATCTGCGTTCCGATGGCCTTCGCCTGGTTATCGGCGAGAACGCGCGCGCGTGCTTCCTTGCCCATCAGTCCGCTCTCTTCGCTTTCTTGTCGCCGGAATGGCCGTAGAAGGTGCGCGTCGGAGAGAATTCGCCGAGCTTGTGGCCGACCATGTCTTCGGTGACCAGCACGGGAATGTGCTTCTTGCCGTTGTAGACACCAAAAGTGAGGCCCACGAACTGCGGGAGAATGGTCGATCGTCGCGACCAGGTCTTGATCACTTCCTTGCGGCCGCTTCCGCGCGTGGCTTCTGCCTTCTTCAGCAGATAGCCATCGACAAACGGACCTTTCCAAACCGAACGAGTCATGTCCTACCCTTGCATCAACTTTCCGTGCCGCGAGCGCACGATGTATTTCGTCGTCTGCTTGTTCTTGCGTGTTTTGGCGCCCTTGGTCGGCTTGCCCCACGGCGTGACCGGATGACGGCCACCTTTTGTGCGGCCTTCGCCACCACCGTGCGGATGGTCAACGGGATTCATCGCCGTGCCGCGAACGTGAGGGCGTTTTCCCTTCCATACATTCCGGCCAGCCTTCGACAGAACCTCGTTCATATGATCAGGATTCGAGACTGCTCCGACAGTTGCCATGCAAGTGAGCGACACACGGCGCACTTCGCTTGAATGCAGGCGCAACGTGGCATAGCCCTGATCGCGCCCGAGATACTGCGCGTAGGTGCCGGCCGAACGTGCGATCTGCCCACCTTTTCCGGGCTTCAATTCGATATTGTGGACAATTGTGCCAACCGGCATGGCGCCAAGCGGCATCGCATTCCCAGGCTTCACGTCGACCTTGTCCCCGGAAATCACCGTGTCGCCCGCGGCGAGACGCTGGGGTGCGAGAATGTAGGCCAGTTCGCCGTCCTTATATTTGATCAGCGCAATGAATGACGTGCGATTGGGATCGTACTCCAGCCTTTCCACCGTGGCGGGGACATCGAACTTCCGGCGCTTGAAATCCACGATGCGATAACGCTGCTTGTGACCGCCGCCCTGCCAGCGCACGGTCACGCGGCCCGTGTTGTTGCGGCCGCCATGACGATGCTGACCCTCGGTGAGCGCCTTCACCGGGCCACCCTTGTGCAGGCCGGTGCGATCAATCAGCACCAGCTGGCGTTGGGCGTTCGTCATCGGGCGGTATTGCTTGAGCGCCATTTCTATAGTCCCGTCGTGATGTCGATCTGCTGACCTTCGGCCAAGGTCACGATCGCTTTCTTATAGTCGCTGCGCTTGTAAGGCTTGCCGCGGAAGGCCTTGTTCTTGCCTTTCACCCGGACGGTGTTCACGCCTGTCACCTTGACCTTGAACAGATCCTCGACCGCTTTGGCGATTTTCGGCTTGGTCGCATCCAGCGACACGCGGAACACAACCTGGTTGGTCTCCGTAAGCTTGGTCGCCTTTTCTGTGATGACCGGCGAGAGAATGACGTCATAATGGCTCATGACAGCCGCTCCTCAATGGCTTGCACGGCTGCCTTGGTCAGCACCAGCTTGTCGCTACGCATGATGTCGTAGACGTTCAGCCCCTTGGCCGGCAGCAACGACACATGATTGATGTTGCGGACGCTGAGGGTGAAATTGTCGTCGAATTCGCCGTCAACGATGAGCGCCTTCTCGACGCCAAGCTTGCCGAAGCGCTGCGCCAGGTCCTTGGTTTTGATTGCCGATGCTTTGGCCTCATCGATCACCAAGATTCCGCCACCCTTCGCCTTGGCCGAGAGGGCATGCTTGAGACCGAGCGCGCGGACCTTCTTCGGCAGATCGAACTCGTGGCTATGATTGACCGGACCCATGGCCTTGGCTCCGCCGACAAAAAGCGGCGCCGAGCGCGCGCCGTGGCGGGCGGTTCCGCCGCCCTTCTGCTTTCCGACCCGATGCTTCGTCCGATTGATCTCACCGCGGGTCAGCACCTTGTGCGTGCCAGCACGGCGCCTCGCCCGTTGCCATTCGACGACGCGCTGGATGAGGTCGATGCGGGGCTCCAGACCATAGATGGAGTCCGCCAGCTCGATTTCGCCGGCCTGCTTGTTGTCGAGGTTGAGAACTTTCGCTTTCATCGCTTCAGCCCTCTACCTGCGCTTCCGAAGGCGCTTCCGCTGTCGCACCGGCGGTGGTTACGCTTCCCGCCTTCTTCACAGAGCCGGGCGACTTCGCGTCCTTCGGCGGCCGCTTCACCGCGTCTCGCACCATGATCCAGCCACCCTTGGAACCGGGCACGGCGCCCTTGACCATGATCAGGCCACGCTCGACATCGACTTTGGCCACCTCGAGATTCTGTGTCGTCACCCGGTCCGTGCCGTAATGGCCGTGCATTTTCTTGTTCTTGAAGGTCTTGCCGGGATCCTGTCGTCCACCCGTGCCGCCAAGCGAACGATGGGAGATGGACACGCCGTGGCTTGCTTCGAGTCCGCGGAAGTTCCAGCGCTTCATCGCTCCCGTAAAGCCGCGGCCGATGGTTATGCCGGTCACGTCCACGCGCTGACCGGGCACGAAGTGGTCCGCCTGGATCACGTCGCCGACTTCAAGCATGCCATCTGCCGGAACACGGAATTCCACCAGCTTGCGCTTGGGCTCGACTTCCACCTTGGCAAAGCGGCCGCGATCGGCCTTGGTCAGCCGCTTGGTCTTTATCGAACCGATTCCGAGCTGGATAGCCGTGTAGCCGTCCCGCTCATCCGTGCGTGTACCGGTGACCTGACAACCGTCGAGCTTCAGGACCGTGACAGGCACGTGCCTTCCGTCCTCCAGAAAGAGGCGCGTCATGCCGACTTTCTGCGTGATGACGCCTGTGCGCATCGCGCTGCTACTCCCTAAAGCTTGATCTCGACATCAACGCCCGCCGCAAGATCGAGCTTCATCAAAGCATCGACGGTTTGCGGTGTGGGATCGATGATGTCGAGCAGACGCTTGTGCGTCCGGATTTCGAATTGCTCGCGACTTTTCTTGTCGACATGCGGAGAGCGGTTGACCGTGAAGCGCTCGATGCCGGTGGGCAGCGGGATGGGGCCCCGTACCTGCGCGCCGGTGCGCTTCGCCGTGTTCACGATCTCGCGCGTCGAGTTGTCGAGAATGCGGTGATCGAAGGCTTTCAGCCTGATCCGGATGTTCTGACTTTGCATTTCTTAATCCTTCAATCCCGCTTCGACGGCAGCTTCGCTTGCGTGTCGCCTATTTGATGATCTTGGCAACGACGCCAGAACCAACCGTACGGCCGCCTTCGCGAATGGCGAAGCGCAGCTTCTCTTCCATCGCGATTGGCACGATCAGTTCCACTTCGATCGACACGTTGTCCCCCGGCATCACCATCTCCGTGCCTTCGGGCAACTTCACAATGCCGGTCACGTCCGTCGTGCGGAAGTAAAACTGCGGACGATAGTTGGTGAAGAACGGCGTATGGCGGCCGCCCTCTTCCTTCGTCAGCACGTACACTTCAGCGGCGAAGTTGGTGTGCGGCGTGATCGAGCCGGGCTTCGCGAGCACCTGGCCACGCTCCACGCCTTCGCGATCGATACCGCGCAGCAGGCAGCCCACATTGTCGCCGGCCTGGCCTTGGTCGAGCAGTTTGCGGAACATCTCCACGCCTGTAACCGTTGTGGAAACGGTGGGACGAATGCCGACGATTTCCACCGTCTCACCCACTTTTACAATGCCGCGATCGATACGGCCGGTAACGACCGTACCGCGACCCGAGATCGAAAACACGTCTTCGATGGCCATCATGAACGGCTGATCGACCGGGCGCTCCGGCTGCGGAATGTTTTCGTCTACCGCTTTCATCAATTCGAAGATCGAGTCGCGGCCGATCTTCTCTTCCTTGTCTTCGAGCGCCATGAGGGCCGAGCCTCTGACGATCGGGATCTTGTCGCCAGGGAAGTCATAGGACGAAAGCAGCTCGCGGACCTCCAGCTCGACGAGATCGAGAAGCTCGGGATCGTCCACCATGTCGACCTTGTTCATGTAGACGACGAGGGCCGGAACGCCGACCTGGCGGGCGAGCAGGATATGCTCGCGGGTCTGCGGCATCGGACCGTCTGCGGCGGAAACCACCAAAATGGCCCCGTCCATCTGCGCGGCGCCGGTGATCATGTTCTTCACGTAGTCGGCGTGGCCCGGGCAGTCGACGTGCGCGTAGTGGCGGTTGTCGGTCTCATACTCCACGTGGGCGGTGGAGATGGTGATGCCACGCGCCTTCTCTTCCGGAGCCTTGTCGATCTGGTCGTAGGCCGTGAATTGGGCTTTGCCGCTTTCGGCGAGCACCTTGGTGATCGCCGCGGTGAGCGATGTTTTGCCATGATCGACGTGACCGATGGTGCCGATATTGCAGTGCGGCTTGTTGCGCTCGAATTTTGCCTTGGCCATTTCAATGTCTCCGTAGGCTGATGATTAGCTGTACTTCTTCACGATCTCGTCCGCGATCGCTTGCGGGACCTGCTCGTAATGGTCGAATTGCATGGTGTATTGCGCCCGGCCCTGCGACATCGAACGCAAGGTGTTGATGTAGCCGAACATGTTCGCTAGCGGCACCATCGCCGTGACGATCTGCGCATTGCCGCGCGTGTCGGTGCCTTGCACCTGACCGCGGCGGGAATTCAGATCGCCGATAACGCTGCCGAAGTAATCTTCCGGCGTCACCACCTCGACCTTCATAATTGGTTCGAGCAGCTTGGCAGCGCGCTTTTCCGCCAACTCGCGGAACGCGGCACGCGCCGCGATATCGAAGGTCAAGGCGTTCGAGTCCACCTCGTGGTACTTCCCATCCGTCAAAGTCGCCTTGAAATCGATCACCGGAAAGCCGGCAATCAACCCGCTTTCCTTCTGATTTTTGATGCCCTTCTCCACAGAGGGGATGAATTCCTTCGGAATGGAGCCGCCTACCACGTCGTTCTCGAACACGAAACCGGAACCCGGCGGCAAAGGTTCGAAATCGATCGACACCTCGGCAAACTGGCCTGAGCCGCCGGTCTGTTTCTTATGGGTGTATTTGATGGAGACAGGTTTCGACAGCGTTTCGCGATAAGCAACCTGCGGAGCGCCGACATTGGCATCGACCTTATAAGTACGCCGGAGGATATCGATCTTAATCTCGAGATGGAGTTCGCCCATCCCCTTCAGGATCGTCTGGCCAGATTCGGTGTCCGTGGACACCCGGAAGGACGGGTCTTCCTGCGCCAAGCGATTGAGCGCGACGCCCATCTTCTCCTGATCGGCCTTCGTCTTGGGCTCCACCGCGACTTCGATCACCGGATCCGGGAATTCCATGCGCTCCAGAATCACCGGATGGTTGGGATCGCAGAGTGTTTCGCCGGTGGTGGAAATCTTGAGGCTCGCAAGCGCCACGATATCGCCGGCATAGGCTTCCTTGATATCTTCCCGGCTGTTCGCATGCATGAGCAGCATGCGTCCGACGCGCTCGGTCTTGTCCTTGACCGAATTCAAGACGCCCGTGCCTGACACCAGCGTGCCGGAATAGATGCGCACGAAGGTTATGGAGCCCACAAACGGGTCATCCATGATCTTGAACGCAAGACCCGCAAACGGCGCCTTGTCGTCCGCAGGCCGCTCGACTTCGTTCCCCTTGAGGTCCGTGCCTTTCACCGCCGGGATATCAAGCGGCGATGGGAGGTAATCGATCACAGCATCGAGCAGCGGCTGGACGCCCTTGTTCTTGAATGCCGACCA
>Ga0213876_10000420_pt1 | contig 35366 bp, 36 predicted proteins | sample BarmaccomBMRX_R9_FD_160113 | JGI IMG/M metagenome (GOLD analysis project Ga0213876, IMG submission 160113) | Root-associated microbial communities from Barbacenia macrantha in rupestrian grasslands, the National Park of Serra do Cipo, Brazil - RX_R9 | ecosystem: Host-associated > Plants > Roots... | reverse complement strand
TTCCCTTGTAACTTGCGTTCTGCTGTCTCTGCTAAGCTTGAGACAGCGGTGGCGGAGGGAAGGCCGCGATTCCCTTTGGTCCTTGAAGACCGTGGGAAGCAGGGTCCCCCCTCTGCTGGTCCATTGCACCCGAACAGTCGCTTGGGCCGCTCGAAGCGAAGCCCGTTTGCGCAAGGAGGGGTTCAGATGGACGCCATCGTTGTAGGTATCGACGTGTCGAAGGATCGGTTGGATGTGCATGTGCATCCGTCGGGAGAAGCCTTCGGCGTTGCGCGCAACGCCGAAGGACTGGATGCTTTGAACGCGCGGCTGCTGTCGCTGGCGCCGCAGGCGGTGGCGGTGGAGGCGACGGGTGGCTTTGAGAGTGTGGTTGCGGCGAGCCTGGGCGGTGCGGGCCTGCCGGTGATCGTGGTCAACCCGGCGCAGGTGCGCGCCTTCGCCAACGCGCTCGGCAAGCGCGCCAAGACGGATCCGATCGACGCAGCCGTGATCGCGCGCTTCGTAGAGGCGACCAAGCCCGAGATCCGCCCCTTGCCGGATGCCGATACCAGGCTCCTGGCCGAGTTGGTGGCCAGACGGCGTCAGATCATCCAGATGATCGTGGCCGAGCGCCAGCGCGAGAAGCAGATCACCAATCGCCGGCTGAAGAAGAGCGTCGCCCGCCTCGTCCTGGCGCTCACCAAGGAGCTCAACGTGCTCGATACCGGCATCGACGAGGCGGTACGCGGCTCGCCGGCTTGGCGCGAGAAAGATGAACTGCTCCAGAGCGTCCCCGGGGTCGGACCCATCGTGTCGCACACGCTCCTTGCCGAGATGCCGGAACTGGGAGAGCTCGACCGCCGTCAGATCGCAAGCCTTGCCGGCCTGGCACCTTGGACCCGGCAATCCGGACAATGGCGCGGCAGAAGCTTCACCGGCGGCGGTCGTCGCAGCGTGCGCACCGTCATCTTCATGGCCGCCATGGTCGGCAAACGCTGCAATCCCGTCCTCAAAGCCTTCTACGAGCGCCTCATCACCGCCGGAAAGCCAAAGATGGTCGCAATCATCGCCGTGGCCAGAAAGCTCCTGACCATCCTCAACGCTATCCTCAGAGACAAAAACCCATGGCAAACCGCTTGACGTCGAAGACAGTCGCTTCCCTCGCATCGACGCTGCCGCGCCGATGCTCGCCGGGAATGAAATCCAGCTCTCAAGGCGTGCATTGCGGGAAGCGGAACTTGTATTTCAACCTCTGGCCCTGGAAGGCCAGACGCATGGCGCCGGAGAACTTGAGCCACTTCTTGCACGCCTCGCCGCCCAGCGGCTCGTTGTGGCGGGCGGGATCCTTGGCCACGAACATCACCTGGAAGGCGCGGCCCTTCTGAAGGCGCGTCAGCGTGATGGTGGCGATCTTGTGCGAGCTCGGCTCCCAGATCTCGTAGATCTTGTCGGCCGCTTCGCGTCCCCTGACGATCCTGGGATCGGACTCCGACAGCGGAAAGAAGCCGGAATGGACCGCCGCCTGGCCGACCGCCGAGGCGTCGAGCTCGTCCGCGGGCACGACGAAGTCCGCCGCGTTGAACGGATAATAGGCTTCCGCGTTTGCGGCGCCCGACGCCAGCAGCGCGAGCGCGCCGACCAACCAGATTGTCTTTCGCATGCAGTCCCTGCCGATCCGGCCGGGAGCCTACACCAAAACCATTGCTGCGCTATACTGGCCGCAACTTTCGAGGACTCTCATGGCCCCGTCATCGGTTTTCCTTTGGATCGGCGCGATATTCGTGCTTCTGGTCACGTCCGCGTTCTTCGCCGGCTCCGAGACGGCGCTGACCGCGGTCTCGCGCGGCAAGATGCATCAGCTGGAGAAGGACGGCAGCAAGCCCGCCGCCAACGTCAACGCGCTCGTCCTCGACCGCGAGCGGCTGATCGGCGCGCTGCTGCTCGGCAACACCTTCGTCAACATCCTGTCCTCGTCGCTCGCCACCACCCTGCTCGAGACGACGCTCGGGCCCCGCGCCGTCGCGGTCGCGACCGTCCTGATGACCGCCATCATCTTGATCTTCGCCGAGGTGCTGCCCAAGACGCTCGCCATCGCGCGCACCGACCGCTTCGCGCTCACCGTCGCCTGGCCGGTCAAGAAGGCGGTCGCGGTCCTGGGCCCCATCGTCGACGGCGTGCAGTACGTGGTGTGGAAGGTGCTGGGCCTGTTCGGCGTCAAGCAGCAGGAGGGCGAAGAGGTCCTGCCCGCGCATGAGGAGATCCGCGGCACCGTCGAGCTCCACCACAAGGAAGGCGGCGTCGAGCGCGAGCACCGCGACATGATCGGCGGCATATTGGACCTGCGCGAGCTGACCGTGGGCGACGTGATGATCCACCGCAAGAACATCGACGCGGCCGACGCCGACCTGCCGCCCGACCAGCTTCTGAAGGCGGTGATGGAGTCGGGACATTCGCGCGTGCCGCTGTGGCGCGACCAGCCCGAGAACATCGTGGGCGTCCTGAACCTGAAGGCCATCGTCCAGGCGGCGATGCGCAACGGCGGCTCCTATGCAGGGCTCGACATCGCAGGCCTCGCGACGCCGGCCTGGTTCGTGCCCGACACCACGACGGCGGAGGAGCAGCTCGAAGCCTTTCGCGAGAAGCGCGCCCGCTTCGCGCTGGTGGTCGACGAATACGGCGCACTGCAGGGCCTGGTCACGGTGGAGGACATCTTCGACGAGATCTTCGGCGACCTCCCGGACGAGCTCGAGGTCCAGGCCCGGCCCGACGTGCGCAGGCAGGCCGACGGCTCCTATCTCATCGACGGCAAGGTGCCGGTGCGCGACCTGAACCGCGACCTCGACTGGAACCTGCCGGTCGACGAGGCGACGACCATCGCCGGCCTCGTCATCCACGAGGCACGCACCATCCCCGAGGTCGGCCAGCGCTTCGCCTTCTTCGGCTGCAAGTTCGAGATCCTGCGGCGGCAGCGCAACCAGATCACCGCGCTGCGCGTCTGGCCGGCCAACGACAGCGCCGACAGCATCCCGCCGGGTTAAACCGCCGTCCTAGTGCTCGTTCCACACCTCGGCCGGCGTCAGCACGGTGAGCGACAGCGCGTGCACACGTGCCTTCAGCTCGTCGGCCAGGCAGGCATAGACGCGGCGCTGGCGCTCGACGCGGCTTAAGCCTTCGAAGGCATTTGAGACAATTCTCACGGCGAAGTGCGTCTCGCCGCCCGGTCTTGCGCCCGCATGGCCCTCGTGGCGCGCGCTCTCGTCGACGACGTCGAGCGCGGCCGGCGCGAAGGCCGCGGTCAATTTATCGCGTATGGTTTCCACCATCGTCATTTCTCAGGCATCGGCGCGTTTGGACGGCGTGTCAAGCGATACGTTTTCTTGTTTTTTCACGCCTCGACCCCATAATCGTGCGATGGCCAAAGCGCGCAACGGTTCGGCGTTCCGCGAGCGCATCCGCATCAAGCCGGATGTGCCGCAGACGGCCGCGACCGCCGTCGAAGTGCGCTCCTGCGCGGCGCCGGGCTGCAAGGAGGAAGGCGCCTATCGGGTGACCAAGAGCCGCGAGGAGCTGGGCAAGTACGTCTGGCTCTGCCTCGCCCATGCCCGCGCGCACAACGAGTCCTGGGACTACTTCAAGGGCATGAGCGAGCAGCAGATCGAAAGCTTCCGCAACGACGCCATAACCGGCCACCGCCCGACCTGGCCGCTCGGAAAACGCGCGGCACGTCTGCACAATACGCTGAGGGACTTCGACTTCGACAATGCCTTCGGGGTAGCAAAAGAGCGCCAGGACCCGCCCTCGCCGCGCCGTCCGGAGCGTCAGGTCACCCGGCTGCAGCAGACCGCCTTCGACACGCTCAACCTGGAGCCTTCCGCCACCTTGAACGAGATCAAGGCGCGGTATAAGGAACTCGTGAAGCGGTTCCATCCCGACGCCAACGGCGGCGACCGGGGCGCCGAGGAGCGGTTGAAGCAGGTTATCAAGGCCTATGGCGTGTTGCGCGCCTCCGGGCTGACCTAATCAGGCGCTCTCCCGAAGCGCCTTGCGCCCGACGCATCGGCTTCCCGCCCGACACCTTTTGAGCCGGACCCAGACATCATGAGCGTTGAGAAAGAGGGCCTCGATCCCGCGTTGCTGCCCGACACGACCGTCGACGTGAAGACCGTGTTCGGCATCGACGCGAAGATGAAAGTGCCGGCCTTCAAAAGCCCGAACGAATACGTGCCCGACCGCGACGAGGCCTATCGCTTCGACCGCGAGACGACCTTGGCGATCCTGGCCGGCTTCGCGCACAACCGCCGCGTCATGGTCCAGGGCTATCACGGCACCGGCAAGTCGACGCATATCGAGCAGGTCGCCTCGCGCCTCAACTGGCCGCTGATCCGCATCAACCTGGACAGCCATATCAGCCGCATCGACCTGATCGGCAAGGACGCGATCGTCGTGAAGGACGGCCAGCAGGTGACCGAGTTCCGCGAAGGCCTCTTGCCCTGGGCGCTGCAGCGTCCCGTGGCGCTGGTGTTCGACGAATACGACGCCGGCCGGCCCGACGTGATGTTCGTGATCCAGCGCGTGCTCGAGGCCTCGGGCAAGCTCACGCTGCTCGACCAGAACCGCGTCATCCGCGCCCATCCGGCGTTCCGCCTGTTCTCGACCACGAACACCATCGGCCTGGGCGACACGACCGGCCTCTATCACGGCACGCAGCAGATCAACCAGGGCCAGATGGACCGCTGGAGCATCGTGGCCACGCTCAACTACCTGCCGCACGACAACGAAGTCGAGATCGTCACCGCCAAGGTGCCGTCCTACGACACGCCCGAGAAGAAGAAGCAGATCTCGGCGATGGTCCGCGTCGCCGACATGACGCGCAACGCCTTCATGAACGGCGACCTGTCGACGGTGATGAGCCCGCGCACCGTGATCACCTGGGCCGAGAACGCCGAGATCTACCAGAACGTCGGCTTCGCCTTCCGCCTCACCTTCCTGAACAAGTGCGACGAGCTGGAACGCGCCAGCGTCGCCGAATTCTACCAGCGCGCCTTCGGCGAGGAGCTGCCCGAAAGCGCGGCGAAGGTGCTGGTGGCGTGAACCTCTCGCTGTCATGGCCCGCTAAGGCGGGCCACCCAGCTGACCCTTGCGAGACCTTGCGGGTTTCATCTGGGCGGCCCGCAGTTGCGGGCGGTGACGATCTGGGTTTGGGTGAGCGGATATGAAACCCGAAAACCCCTCCGAGCCGTTCAAGCGCGCCGTGGCCATCGCGGTGCGCAGCCTCGCGGGCGAGCCCGAGCTCGAGGTCAATTTCAGCGCCGAGCCGCCGTCGCTCAAAGGGCTGAAGGCCAAGCTGCCTTTGCCCTCGCGCAACCTGCCGCCCGGCGAAGTGGCGGTGGTGCGCGGCGCCGGCGACGCCTACGCGCTGCGCCGCGCCTATCACGAAGACAAGCTGCACGACCAGTACCGTCCGCAATCGGCGGAAGGCGCTTCGATGTTCGAGGCAGCCGAGCAGGCGAGAGTCGAGGCCATCGGCTCGCTCGCGATGGCGGGCGTGGCGCAGAACCTGGCGGCCGGGCTCGAGCAGCGCTGCAACCAGCGCGGCTTGGCCAAAGCGCGCGTGCGTGCCGACGTGCCGATCGCCGAAGCGCTCGGCCTCATCGTGCGCGAGAAGCTGACCGGCGCTGCGCCGCCCGACTGCGCCAGGACCGCGGTCGAGCTGTGGCGCGACTGGATCGAGCAACGCGCCGGCAAGGACCTCGACAGGCTGGGCGCCTCGATCCGCGACCAGAAGGCCTTCGCCAAGCTGACGCGCACGATCCTGAAGGACCTGAATTTCGGCGACGACAGCGACCTCGACTCCGAGGCCGACGACAGCGCCGAGGACGCCGAGAACTCGGCCGAGAACCAGGAAGGCGAGTCCGACGAGGACGCGTCGGCGGAAGGCGAGACGTCGGAAGCCGATCTGCAAGAGAGCGAAGGCGACGAGACCCAGGATGCCGACGCGGAGATGCGCGCCGAGCAAACCGAAGAGATGGGCGACGCGACCGAGCCCGAGGACGCGATGAAGCCCTGGCGGCCCGAGGCGCCTTTCGCGCATCAGGACGAGTGGGGCTACAAGGTCCACACCACCCAGTTCGACGAGACCATCGAGGCGGCGGAGCTGTGCGACGCGGAAGAGCTGGCGCGGCTGCGCGCCTTCCTCGACCAGCAGCTCGCCGCGATGCAGGGCGTCGTCTCGCGCCTCGCCAACAAGCTGCAGCGCCTGTTGATGGCGCAGCAGAACCGCTCGTGGGAGTTCGACCTCGAGGAGGGCATCCTCGACACCTCGCGCCTGCCCCGCATCATCATCGACCCGATGTATCCGCTGTCGTTCAAGCGCGAAAAGGACATGACCTTCCGCGACACGGTCGTGACCTTGCTGCTCGACAATTCGGGCTCGATGCGCGGCCGGCCGATCATGGTGGCGGCGATGTGCGCCGACATCCTGGCGCGCACGCTCGAGCGCTGCGCGGTCAAGACCGAGATCCTGGGCTTCACCACGCGCGCCTGGAAAGGCGGCCAGTCGCGCGAGAAGTGGATCGCCGACGGCAAGCCCGCCCATCCCGGCCGCCTCAACGACCTGCGCCACATCGTCTACAAGGCAGCCGACGAGCCGTGGCGCCGCGCGCGCCGCAGCCTGGGCCTGATGATGCGCGAGGGCCTGCTGAAGGAGAACATCGACGGCGAGGCGCTGATGTGGGCGCACAACCGCCTCATCGGCCGGCCCGAGCAGCGCAAGATCCTGATGGTGATCAGCGACGGCGCGCCGGTCGACGATTCCACGCTGTCGGTCAATGCCGGCAACTATCTCGAGCGCCACCTGCGCCACGTCATCGAGGAGATCGAGGACAAGTCCAACGTCGAGCTCAGCGCCATCGGCATCGGTCACGACGTCACGCGCTACTACCGCAAGGCGGTGACCATCGTCGACGCCGAGCAGCTCGGCGGCGCGATGACCGAGCAGCTCATCGGCCTCTTCGCCGAGGAGCGCGATCACGGCCGCAAGGGCACGCCGACGCGCCTCGCCCGCGTGCGCCACGAGAGGCACCCGCACGTGGGGGCGCGGTAGAAAAGACTGCCTGACTCATTTTTCTTCGGCCGGTATATCCGATATCCTCGCTCACGATCTACGTCGTGGGAGCAATCATGCCGGCATTCGGGGCGAGCTCAGTCGACTTTCCAGTTGACCGCGTGATTTTTGCCTGCCGAGCGGCGCTTGCCGTTCAACCCCATTCCAGCGATATCAAGCTGCTGTTTGACCTCGCCAGAGCGGCGAAGGGCGTCGGTTTGAAAGTAGTGACCGTCACTGCGCACGATTTTGTCGCTATTGCGCAATATTTCCCTGTGTCGGACTAGACCTTCGACCTATCAGTATCCACCGAAACCCGGCATCGGCCGCACGATGGCGCGCAGCGACCAGTAAGGGATGAGCAGCAGGATCGCGATGCCCGAGAGCCACTCCATGTGGGTGAGCATCTTAGCCGTCCACTCGGCTGCGCCCGCATAGGCTGCCGGGTAGTAGATCAGGCAGAACAGCACCACGCCCGACAACAGGCCGAACAGCGGTGCCGTCCACCAGCGCGGTCCCCGCGCGCCGTCGAACACGACGATGGAAAGAAAGCTCGCGCCCAGGAAGGCGCCGCCGAACGCGAACGCGATGCGCAGCTCGGGCACGATCCTGAAGGGCACGACGTCGCCGAGCCTGGGCACGGCGAACATGATGAAGGCGACGGCCGCGGCGAGCGCGAGCACCACCTGCGCGAAGGCATAGGACGGCCCATAGCGGCGGTTGGTCAGATGCACGCTCAGGAAACAGCACGGGACCAGCAGATGGCCGAGGCTCAGCCAGCTGCTGCCCAGCGCGGGCACCGGCGTGTCGAGATAGAGATAGACCGCGACGAAGGCCATGAGCAGCACCGCCACCGGCACGATCAGCCGCGCCGCCGCGCGCAGGCCGTCGCCGATCCGCGACCACGCGCTTTCGCGGCGGCCATAGGCCATGCCCGGCCACGACGCATCCGCTGCGCTGCGCATCCGATAGGCAGGTCCTTCGAGGTTTCCTGCCGCCATCCGCGTGGTGACGTTCTCACGCCCACCAGCGGGATCCCCAAAACCAAACGCCCGCACTTTGCCCCACCTTGTACCGTCGCTCAGCCCGGCGACTTGGTACGTTTTGAAACACTACGGCAAAAGCGATGCAGGCGCCATGCCGAAAGCATGACGTTTTCATGGTAAATCGCGAAGTAACCATTTCAGGCGACGGCTTCGGGCCCGCGCCCGCGCTTCAGGCCGCGGCTTCGGCGGTCTTGGCCAGCTTCTTGGCGATGGCGCGCTTCAGCTTGAGGGCGCGGTCGGACAGCACGCTGTCCTTGGCCTTCATCAGGAAGGGATCCAGGCCGCCCTGGCGGTCCAGCGAGCGCAGCGCGTTCATGCTGATCTTGAGCTTGTAGGAATTGCCCAGCGCCTCGCTGGCCAGCGACAGGGTTTGTAGGTTCGGGCGATAGACCCGCTTGGTCTTGTTGTTGGCGTGGCTGACATTGTGCCCGACCAACAGGCCCTTACCGGTCAATTCGCAGCGGCGCGACATGGCGTTTCTCGTATAGTGCGGACTCGAAGGGGGCTCTCATAAGGGGGTGCTTCGCCCGGGTCAAGCCGCCAGCCACGAACCGATCCGGGAAAGACCCTATCAGGGGAAGGGGCTTGGCATGAAGACCTTCAAGGCCACGATCTGGGCCCAGGGGCCCGGCGACGCGTGGCTGGCCCTCGACATCCCCTTCGACGTCGAAAAGGTGTTCGGCAGCAGGGGCCGCGTCTCGGTCAAGGTCGTGCTGTCCGGAGAGACCTTCCATACCTCGATCTTCCCGACCGGCAACGGCGGCCACCACATGATGTTCAACAAGGCGATGCAGAAGGCCTCCGGCGCCAAGGCCGGCGACACGGTGACGATGTCGCTGGAGCGCGACGAAGGCACCGAGCCCGAAATTCCCGCAGCCCTCCTGGCCGCGCTCAAATCCGACAAGGACGCCGCCGCCAGGTTCAAGGCCCTCACCCCCGCCGGCCGGCGCGAATACATCGCCTGGATCGTGTCGGCCAAGCGCGAAGGGACGCGCGTCGACCGCTCGGCGAAGGCGCTCAGGATGGTGATGGCGGGGAAGAAGCGGCCGTCGGAGTGACTTGACCTCCCCCGCTTGGTAGCGCGCGCGACATCAGTCGCGCGTGACGGAGGGGGCCGCGTCGCGGTCCCCTTCCCCCGCGTCCGGGCTGAACACGTCGCGGGGGAGGACAAGTCTCTCCACCACCTCCCGCGCCGCCGCGTAGGGCAGCGCAGCACCGCGCGCGACCGCGTCTTCGAGCCCCGCCGCCTCGCGCGCCACGGCCTCGCCGATCAGCATCTGCACTTCGCTCCAGAACCAGCGGCGCGACTGCTCGGCGCGCAGGCGGCCGAGATCGATGCCCGCGCGCATCTTCGTCATCTCGTCCCAGGCCAGCGCTATCCCAAAGCCTTCCAGCGACGACACCGCCATCACCTTGGGCGCGAGTCCCGGATGCTTCGGCCGCATCAAATGCAGCGCCGCGCGGTAGTCCGCGACCGCTCGGCGCGACGCGGGCAAGAGATCGCCATCCGCCTTGGTCACGATCACGAGATCGGCGAGCTCCATCACGCCGCGCTTGATGCCTTGCAGGTCGTCGCCGCCGCCGGGACTGGCAAGCAGGACGAACAGGTCGGTCATGTCGGCGACCGCGGTCTCGGACTGGCCGACGCCGACGGTCTCGACCAGCACCACGTCGAAGCCCGCCGCCTCGGCCAGCAAAAGACATTCGCGCGTGCGCCGCGACACGCCGCCGAGCGTCGTCCCCGCCGGCGACGGACGGATATACGCGTTCGGATCGCGTGAAAGCTTCTCCATCCGCGTCTTGTCGCCCAGGATCGAGCCGCCGCCGCGCCGCGACGAAGGATCGACCGCGAACACCGCGACACTCTTGCCTTGCCCCGTCAGGTGCAGCCCGAAGGCCTCGATGAAGGTCGACTTGCCGACGCCCGGCGCACCGGAGATGCCGATGCGTACCGCGCCGCCGGTGTGCGGCAGCAGACGCTCCAGGAGCTTCTCGGATTGCCGCCGGTCGTCATCGCGCGTGGATTCCACCAGCGTGATGGCGCGCGCGAGGCTTCGGCGGTCCTTTAACTCATTAACCGGCGTCATATTGGCACCATAGTGCGCGCCCCACTATGCTCGCCAGCCCTCACCCGGAGCACGTCATGGTCTCGCGTTTCGCCTTGCTTGCATTGTTGATCCCGACCGCCGCTTTCGCTGCCGGCGGACAGAGCCAGGACGAGCAGGCCGGTCCGCAGTCCAAGCTGACCTTGGCGATGAAGCTCTATGCGGGCGGGATAGAGCTCGGCAAGGTCGACATGGACGCGACCCTGCGCGGCGACGAGTACCACGTGGTGTCGAACCTCGAGACCTCGGGCGTGGTCAACGCCTTCTGGCAGGCGCAGATCCAGGCGACCTCGAACGGCAAGGTCGAGCCCAAGGGCCTGAAGCCCGCGCTCTACGACAGCTTCGACACCAACCATTCCGGCAAGCGGCAGGAGGTCTCGCTCACCTATGAGGGCGATCAGCCGCCGCGCATGTACGCGAACCCGAAATTCCCGACCAACGGCTATGAGGTGAAGCCCGAGCAGCAGAAGGCCACCGTCGATCCGTTGAGCGCGGTGGTCTTGATCACGACCGGCGCGGGTGCCGCGGCCGACAACCCTTGCGGCGTCACGGCGCCCGTATTCGACGGACGGCGGCGCTACAACATCGAGATCACCAAGGTCAAAGAGACCGTCATCAAGCTGGACAACGGTCTCTACAAGGGCAAAGGCCTGCAATGCGAGATCAAGTACCGCCAGCTCGCCGGCTTCAAGCCCAAGATCATCAAGGAGAACGAGAGCTTCCCGAAGATCAACGCCTGGGTCGCGACCTTCCCGAGCGCGCTTCCGGGCCGCTCGTATGTGATCCCGCTTAGGGTGTGGGCGGAGACGCAATACGGCGTGGTTGCGGCCGTCGCGACCAGCCTGAAGATCGACGGCGCGACACCTGCGTCACACTGATCCGCCCCGCGCATAGGCATCGGTTTTGCCGTATACACGGGCCGTGCTTTCGAAGGGGCACGGTGCATGCTGAAACCTCTGGCGCTCGCGGGCGCCTGCACGATTGGCTGTGCGATCGCGTGCGGCGCGGCGGCGGGAACGCCCGACGTCGCGGCGTTCGGCAGCCTGCCGATGGTGAGCCAGCCCCACCTCTCGCCCGACGGCACGCACCTGGCGGTGATCCAGTCGTTCAACGGCCGCCCGGCCGCGGTGATCTATGCCACCGACGCGCCGAAGGGCACGCAGCCCAAGGTCGTCTCCAACAGCAAGGACACGATCTGGTCGATCGCCTGGGCGAAGAACGACCGCCTTCTCATCACCGTCAACGGCAGCAACGTGCAGGGCTCGAGCCGCGCGACGCAGTGGTACCGCACGCTCTCGGTCGACGCCGACGGCGACAACCCGGCGATGATGTTCGCGAACTCGGTGTGGCGCGACGTCAACACGTCGACTTCGGTCGTGTCGGACCTGGACCTCGACGATCCGACCCACGTCTACATGCCGCTGTGGATCGCGACCGAATACAACGTTCAAAACCAGCTCTATCGCGTCGACGTGCGCACCGGCGCGCAGGAGCGGCTGATGAACGGCACGCCCAACACCGCGAGCTGGATCATGGACGGCCAGGGCCACGTTGTGGGCCGCCTGGAACGCTTCGAGCATCCGCTGACCGATCAGCTGAGCGTGCTCGACGGCGACGCCTGGAAGTCGGTGGGCCGCTATGACGCGACGGGCGGACGCGGCGCCGCGATCGCGGGCCTGAGCGAGGACGGCAAGTCCTTCGTCCGCCGCGTGCGCGACGGCAAGACCGGCATCGCCGGGCTGGCGAGCCTCGACCGCGCCGGCGGGCCCGAGAAGGATCTCTATTTTCCGAACGGCTACGACGTCGACGACGCGCTGACCGACGAATGGACCGGGCGCGTCATCGGTGCCCGCTACGTGGCGGACCGCGAGGAATACGTCTATTTCGACACCGCGACCGAGAACCTGCAGCGCGGGCTCGAGGCCGCCTTTCCCGGCACCTCCGTGCATGCGGTGTCGTGGAACAGCGCGAAGGACCGCCTCATCGTCGAGGTCGACGCGCCGCGCCAGCCGCCCGCCTTTTACTTCCTCGACCGCACCACGCACGCCGCCACCAGGATCGCGTCGAGCTATCCCGACCTGAACGAAGACGACCTGGGCGAGATGAAGCCCTATCCGTACAAGGCGCGCGACGGCCTCGACATCCCCGCCTATCTCACGCTGCCGCCGGGCAAGCTCCCGAAGAACCTTCCCACCGTCATCCTGCCGCATGGCGGACCGGTGGCGCGCGATCAGCTCGGCTTCGACTGGATGGCGGCGTTCTTCGCCAATCGCGGCTATGCGGTCCTGCAGCCGAACTTCCGCGGCTCGTTCGGCTATGGCGCGAAGTTCCAGGAAGCGGGCTATGGCGAGTGGGGCCTGAAGATGCAGGACGACGTGACCGACGGCGTGAAGAAGCTCGTCGCCGACGGCATCGCCGATCCCAAGCGCATCTGCATCGTGGGCGCGAGCTATGGCGGCTACGCGGCGCTGGCGGGCGCGGCCTCGACGCCCGACCTCTATGCCTGCGCGGTGGGCTTCGCGGGCGTCTACGACCTGCGCGCCTTCCTGCGCGGCCGCGCCAAGGACAGCGGCGGCGACAGCTGGCTGATGTCGACCTGGAGCCGCTTCATCGGCAGCCGCTTCGACGACGCCGACAAGCTCGACGCCGCCTCGCCCGCGCTGGCCGCGGCGAAGATCGCCTGCCCCGTGCTGCTGATGCACGGCTCGGGCGACACCACCGTGCCCATCGAGCAGAGCGAGGAGATGCGCAACGCGCTCGTCCATGCCGGCAGGAAGGTCGACTATGTGCGCTTCGACGGCGAAACGCACTATCTTCAGCTCGCCGACAGCCGCATCCGCTTCTTGAGCGAGACCGAGAAGTTCCTGAAGAAAAGCATCGGAAATTGAGGGGGAAAGACCAATGCTGAGAACATCGATCCTGGCTGCCGCGATGGCGGTGGCCGCGTGGGCGCCGGCCAAAGCGGCGACGACGAGCACGCTCTACGACTTCTGCGCCAAGTCCGGCTGCATCGACGGATCGGGCAACATGATCACCTCGCCGCTGGTGAGCGACGCCCGGGGCACGCTCTATGGAATGACCACCCAGGGCGGCAAATCCAACGTCGGGACGATCTTCGCGCTCTCGTTCGATTCCGCGCAGGGCAAATGGTCCTATGCGAGCCTTTTCAGCTTCACCGGCACCTTCAAGTACGGCGCCAATCCCGGCGGCCCGCTGATCGTCGACACGAAGGGCAATCTGTACGGCGTCGCCAGGCTCGGCGGAACCGGAGGCTTCGGCACCGGAACCGTGTTCGAGCTCAGCCCGAGCGCCGATCGCAGCAAGTGGAGCGCCAAGCTCCTCTATGTCTTCTGCCCCAATGCGGACAGCTGCCCTGCCGGCAAATGGCCGCAATATGGCGGGCTGATCTATGCGGGCCAGGCCAGCGGCGCGCCTTACGACGGCCAATCGCCCCTCTACGGCACCACCGATTGGGGCGGCGCGAACGACAAGGGCGTGCTGTTCAAGCTGGCGCCGCAGGCCGGCAGCAAGCTGTGGACCGAGACCGTGCTGCACGATTTCTGCGCCCAGCCCAGCGGTTCGCAGTGCCTCGACGGCGGCGAGCCGCAATATCCGTTGACGATGGACGCGAACGGGCGGCTCTTCGGCTTCGCGCAATACGGCTTGCACGACGCCGGTCTCGTCTACCAGTTCGACACCGCCGGGCAAGGCGACAGCTTCACGATCCTGCACCAGTTCTGCTCGAGCGAGAATTGCGCCGACGGCGCGTTCCCCAAGGGCGGTCTGACGCTGAACGCGGCGGGCGAGCTTCTGGGCACGACGACCGACGGCGGCGCAAATCGCCGCGGCGCGATCTTCAAGCTGATCCCCAACGCAGGCGCGTCGCAGCTCAGCGTGCTCTATGCGTTTTGTCCGCAGCCGGATTGCAACGACGGCGCCAGGCCCTATGGGACATTGGCGATGGATGCCAAAGGCGTTCTCTACGGCACGACCGCGGAGGGCGGCCTGCACAAGACCGATGCGAAGGGCGTCGGCGGCGGCACGGTCTTCCAGTTCAAGAAGGGCACGCTCCGCAGGCTCTACAGCTTCTGCGTCCAGAGCAATTGCGCCGACGGCGAATATCCGCAGACCGGCCTGTTCCGCGACGCGAAAGGAAACCTGTTCGGCACGACCACGGCGGGCGGCAAGCATGGCGCAGGCAACGTCTTCGAGGTGACGCCCTAAGCCGCCGCGCGGCCGTGACACGGCATCGTCGGGAACCGCATGATCCGGCGACTGACCATCGCCGAGGTGATGGCGCAGTTCCCGGCGACTCGCGAGCAGATACAGGCCGTCCTGGAATTCGCGGCACGCAGCCTTGATAGAGCCGGCGCTTGCTGCGCGTGCTTGAGGTGCCGTGAGTGTGGGCCCGCTCTCGCGCTACGCGCCACGTCCCCCTAAACGGGGAAAACGAGGTCTAAGCCGCCGCGCGGTTCCGTCCGCGGATCAGCGTCAGCACCTTGCGCGCGGCGTCGGGGATGTTGGTGCCGGGGCCGAACACGGCGGCGACGCCCGCATCCTCGAGGAAGGCGTAGTCCTGCGCCGGGATGACGCCGCCGACCACGACGAGGATGTCCGCGGCGTCGTGCCGCTTCAGCGCCTGGATCAGCTCGGGCACCAGCGTCTTGTGTCCCGCCGCCTGGCTCGACACGCCGATGACGTGCACGTCGGCGTCGATGGCGTCCACGGCCACCTCGTCCGGGGTCTGGAACAGCGCGCCGATGTCGACGTCGAAGCCCAGATCGGCGAAGGCGGTGGCGATGATCTTGGCGCCGCGGTCGTGGCCGTCCTGGCCCATCTTGGCGACCAGCATGCGCGGGCGGCGGCCCTCGTCGCGCGCGAAGGCCTCGACGTCGCCGCGGATCGAGGCGAAGTCGCGGTCGCCCTCGTAGGCGCCGCCATAGACGCCGCTGATCGAGCGGATCTCGGCGCGGTGGCGGCCGAAGCTCTTCTCCATCGCGTCGGATATCTCTCCGACCGTGGCGCGGGCGCGCGCCGCCTCGACCGCGAGCTCGAGCAGGTTGGCGTCGCCTTCCGCGCCCGCCGTCAGCGCGTCGAGCGCGGCCGTCAGCTTGGCGGGATCGCGCTTCGCCTTCACCTGGACGAGGCGCGCGATCTGCGCCTCGCGCACCGCGGCGTTGTCGATGTCGCGCACCTCGATATCGTCGGGCTTCTCGGGCGTGAATTTGTTGACGCCGACGATGACGTCCTCGCCCCTGTCGACGCGGGCCTGGCGGCGCGCCGCGGCCTCCTCGATAGCGAGCTTCGGGATGCCCGCCTCGACCGCCTTGGTCATGCCGCCCATCGCCTCGACCTCGTCGATCAGCGCCTGCGCATGCGTGGCCAAAGCGTGCGTCAAGGCCTCGACGTAGTACGAGCCGCCCAGCGGGTCGACGACGCGCGTCACCTGGGTCTCGTTCTGCAGGATGAGCTGGGTGTTGCGCGCGATGCGGGCCGAGAACTCCGTAGGCAGAGCAATCGCCTCGTCGAACGAGTTGGTGTGCAACGACTGCGTGCCGCCGAGCACCGCGGCCAGCGCCTCGTAGGCGGTGCGCACGACATTGTTGTATGGATCCTGCTCGGTCAGCGAGACGCCCGAGGTCTGGCAATGGGTACGCAGCATCAGGCTTTCCGGATTCTTCGCGCCGAAGCCCGCCATGATGCGCGACCACAAGAGCCGCGCCGCGCGCAGCTTCGCCACCTCGAAGAAGAAGTTCATGCCGATGCCGAAGAAGAACGACAGCCGCGGCGCGAAAGCGTCGACGTCGAGGCCCTTGGCGATCGCCGCACGGACGTATTCGATGCCGTCGGCGAGCGTATAGGCCAGCTCCTGCACCGCGGTCGCGCCGGCCTCGTGCATGTGATAGCCGCTGATCGAGATCGAGTTGAACTTGGGCATGCGCTTCGCCGTGTACTCGATGATGTCGGCGACGATGCGCATCGAGGGCGCGGGCGGATAGATATAGGTGTTGCGCACCATGAACTCTTTGAGGATGTCGTTCTGGATGGTGCCCGACAGCTTCCCGGACGGAACGCCCTGCTCCTCGCCCGCGACGATGAAGCTCGCCAGCACCGGGATCACCGCGCCGTTCATCGTCATCGACACGCTCATCTTGTCGAGCGGGATGCCGGCGAAGAGGATCTTCATGTCCTCGACGCTGTCGATCGCCACGCCCGCCTTGCCGACGTCGCCCGAGACGCGCGGATGGTCGCTGTCGTAGCCGCGATGGGTGGCGAGGTCGAAGGCGACCGACAGGCCCATCTGACCGGCCGCCAGGTTCTTGCGATAGAAGGCGTTGGACTCCTCCGCCGTCGAGAAGCCGGCATATTGGCGGATGGTCCAGGGGCGGCCCGCATACATCGTCGCGCGCACGCCGCGCAGATAGGGCGCCAGCCCGGGGAGCGAGTCCGCCTCCGCGACGCCCTCCAGGTCGGCCGCGGTATAGAGCGGCTTGATCGCGACGCCCTCGGGCGAGGCCCAGGTCAGGCTGTCCAGCGGGCGGGTCTTCAGTTCCTTTGCCGCCAGCTCGGCCCAATCCTTCTCGGCCATGGCCTTAGGGGTCTTTTGCGTCATCGCGTCCTCCAGGGGACGGGGAGTATCGCAGGTGCGAAATGCGGGTCAAACGCCGCTTGGAACAACCTCCGCCTGCGGCGGCGCCCCGCACGCAACCGCAGAGACCGTCAACGAACCATCATATGATCCGGGTACGGAGTATTCCGTGGATAACCCCGCCGGACTCCATGGATCGGCTTACCCCCAACATCTGGTGACCACACATTCTTGACAAACAGCTAATAGTATGAGAACAAAGGCTGATATTGATTCGGTTAGTGATTCGGCCGCGATTCGTATTCTCTCTGTTCCAGCCCTACAATGTCCTCGGAGCGGGTTCGGCAAGACCTTGACCGAACTACTGATAATCAGTACCTATGTCCAAGTTTGAATGGGACACGGCCAAGGCCGTCAGCAATTTTGCAAAGCATGGCGTGGCCTTCGAATTGGCCAGACAAGCTTTCGCGGACCCTTTCGCCGTAGAGCGCGTGGATACCGCCCATCCCGGCGAGGACAGGATTGTCCGAATTGCTCGGGCCGGGACATCCCTGTTGACGGTCGCGTATGCGGAACACGGCGAGGTTGTACGGATTGTTTCCGCCCGCCGAGCGACAAGATCGGAGCGCGATGAGTTCTACCGTGAAAATTCAGCGGGTTGAAACGCCGGCCGACGTGCGGCCGATGTCCGACGACGAAGTCGAAAAGGCCGCGCGCGACGATGCCGACAACCCTCCCCTGAGCGAGGAAGATTTGCGCGTGATGCCTCGTGTGCCGAGGGTCAAGACGCTGCGTCGGGCTCTCGGACTGACGCAGGAGGAGTTTTCCACCCGCTATCTCATTCCGCTCGGGACGTTACGGGATTGGGAGCAATGTCGCAGCGAGCCGGACCAACCGACGCGGGCCTATCTGATTGCGATCGCGCACGATCCCAAGGGTGTCGAAACGGCTCTGAGAAAGCCGATCGCATTGGAGCCTCAAGAGGTGAAGCTTGTCATGACGAGAAAGACTCCCGCCAAAGGCCTCGACGGACGTGCTCGCGATTCCAACGGAGAGATTCGCCAGAAGCGAAGCGACACTCTCGTGAAGACCCTTCGCAAGACTTATGGGGATGGCTTCGCCGAAGGTGTCCGTAGCGATACAAAGCTCGGCACGCTTCTAGAGCGTGAAGGCTTCGAGAGCCTCGATCAATATCTGAAGAGCAAGCGCTGAGTTCATAAGCACAATGCCAACTGCGCCGCACGCATTCGCGACGTCCCGCGTCACCGCGGTCCTCGGCCCCACCAACACCGGCAAGACCCATTTCGCCATCGAGCGCATGCTGGCGCACCGCTCGGGCATGATCGGCCTGCCGCTGCGCCTTCTGGCGCGCGAGGTTTACGACAAGATCGTCAGGATCAAGGGCGCGGCTCACGCCGCCCTGATCACCGGCGAGGAGAAGATCGTCCCGCCCGAGGCGAAGTATTTCGTCTGCACCGTCGAGGCGATGCCGCTCGACCTCGGCACCGCGTTCCTGGCCATCGACGAGATCCAGCTCTGCGCCGATCCCGAGCGCGGCCACGTCTTCACCGACCGGCTGCTGAACGCGCGCGGCGAGGAGGAAACGGTGTTCCTGGGCGCCGACACGATGCGGGGCGCGATCCAGAAGTTCGTCCCGCGGACCTACTTCATCTCGCGCTCGCGTTTCTCCGACCTCGCCTATACCGGACAGAAGAAGCTGACGCGCCTGCCGCGACGCTCGGCCGTGGTCGGCTTCTCGGCCGAGGACGTCTATGGCATCGCCGAGCTGATCCGCCGCCAGCGCGGCGGCGCCGCGGTGGTGCTGGGCGCGCTCAGCCCGCGCACGCGCAACGCGCAAGTGCAGCTCTACCAGAACGGCGACGTCGACTTCCTGGTCGCGACCGACGCCATCGGCATGGGCCTGAACATGGACGTCGACCACGTCGCGTTCGCGGCGCTCGACAAGTTCGACGGCGTCGGCGTCCGTCCCTTGAAGCCGGAAGAGATCGGGCAGATCGCGGGCCGCGCCGGGCGGCACATGAACGACGGCACCTTCGGCGTCACCGCCGAAGCCGAGCCGCTCGACGAAGACGTCGTCGCCCGCGTCGAGGGCCACCGCTACGATCCCGTGCGCGTGCTGCAATGGCGCAATGCCGCGCTCGACTTCCATTCGCTCGACGGATTGATCGCCAGCCTCGACGAGCCGCCGCCGGCGCGCGGCCTGGTCAAGGCGCGGCCCGCGAGCGACCTGATCGCGCTGCGCCATTTGAGCGGCATGGACGAGGTGCGCGAGCTGACGCGCGCGCCGGCCGGCGTGCGGCGGCTGTGGGAGGTATGCCAGCTGCCCGATTTCCGCAAGCTCAACGACGAGGAGCATGCGCGCCTGGTCCATACCATCTTCATGTTCCTGATGAGCGACGACGGCGTCTTGCCCGACGACTGGCTGGCCCGGCAGATCGGCCGACTCGACGTCACCGAAGGCGACGTCGCGACCTTGTCGGGACGGCTGGCGCAGATCCGCACCTGGACCTATGCGACGCATCGCGCGAGCTGGATGCGCGATAGCGGCCATTGGCAGGAGGTGACGCGCGCGGTCGAGGACCGTTTGTCGGACGCGCTGCACGAGCAGCTCACGCAACGCTTCATCGACCGGCGCACCTCGGTGCTGATGAAACACCTGCGCGAGGACCAGATCGTGGCCCTGCGCCTCGACGATTCCGGCGGCGTCGTCATCGGCGGCGAGGCGGTGGGCAAGCTCGAGGGCTTCCGCTTCGCGCCCGATCCGCGCGTCGACGACAAGGACATGGGAGGCGTGCACGGCCGCACCTTGCGCGCCGCCGCGCTCAAAGGCCTCGAAGGCGAATACGTCGCGCGCGCCGGACGGCTGGCCGCGGCCGACGACAAGGCGTTCTCCTTGAGCGAGCACGGCCGCATCTGGTGGGACGGCGCGATCGTGGCGCGGCTGACCGCGGGCGCCTCGGCGCTTGCGCCGGGCGTGGCCCTCGTCGCGGACGAGAACCTGAAGGGCGAGCAGCGCGAGAGCGTGCAGCGGCGCCTCGACGCCTGGCTCGAGGCGCGCATCGCGACGCGGCTGGCGCCGCTCATCGCACTGCGCAATGCCGCCGACGCCAAGCCCGGCACGCCGGGCGCGATCGGCGGCTTCGCGCGCGGCATCGCGCACCAGCTCTGCGAAGGGCTCGGCTCGCTCGACCGCGCGAACGTGGCCTTGCCCGACAAGCTCGGCGAGCTGATCGGCGCGCTCAAATCGTTCGGCGTGTGGATCGGCAAGCGCACGATCTACCTGCCCAAGCTGCTCAAGCCCGAGGCCGCCTCGCTGCTCGGCTTGCTGTGGGGCGTGCAGAAGCAGCTCGACAAGCTTCCCGCGCCGCCGCAGGCGGGTCTGACCTCGTTCGAGACGGACGGCAGCCCGAACCGCGAATTCCTCGCCGCCACAGGCTTCCGCGTCGTGGCGGGCCGCGCGATCCGCTTCGACATGCTCGAGCGCCTCGAAGACACGCTGGAGAAAGGCGCCGCCGAAGGCGCCACCGCCGACGTGCTGATGCCCAAGCTCGTCTCGCTGCTCGGCATCGGCAACGACGAGCTGCGCGCGATCCTGGACGCGCTCGGCTGGCGCATCGTCGAGGTCGCCGATGCCGGCGCCGGCGTGCGCAGCGTGTGGCGGCATGCACCGGTGCGCACGCGCGAACGCGGGCGGGAGCGCAAAGGCAAGGGCAAGCACGAACACGGCAAGCACGGCCAGCCCGCGCCGCTCCAGGTCAAGCGCGGCCCGCCGAGCGCGGCGTCGCTGGAGGCGCTGGCCGCGAAGTTCAAAGGGCGATGAGCACCGACCGCATCCGCATCGACAAGTGGCTGTGGCATGCGCGCTTCTACAAGACGCGCGCGCTGGCGGCGGCGGCGGCGCAGTCGGGGCGCATCCGCCGCAACGGCGCACGCGTCGAGAAGGCGGGGCTGGAGGTGAAGATCGGCGACGTGCTCACGCTCTCTCTCGGGGCCGGACAGGGCCGCACGGTCGCGGTTGTCCGCGTGCGGGCATGTGGAATCCGCCGCGGCCCTGCGCCCGAGGCGCGGCTGCTCTACGAGGCGGTGGAGGACACGGCGCTTGATCGGGATTAGGCGCCGCCGTAAGAGACTCCCCGCTATAGACTTCCCGCCCAGCCGGAGCCGCGTGCCGCATGACCTATGTCGTCGTCGAAGCCTGCATCAAGTGCAAGTACCTGGACTGCGTCGAGGTCTGCCCGGTCGACTGCTTCTATGAGGGCGAGAACATGCTCGTCATCCATCCCGACGAGTGCATCGATTGCGGCGTCTGCGAGCCCGAATGCCCGGCCGAGGCGATCAAGGCCGATACCGAGCCGGGGCTGGAGAAATGGCTGGCGCTGAACGCCGACTACGCCAAGAAATGGCCCAATATCACCGTCAAGGGCACCCCGCCGGCGGACGGCAAGGAGTTCGACGGCGTGGAAAACAAGTTCGAGAAGTATTTCAGCGACAAGCCCGGCAGCGGATCGTAGTTTCAGGCGTTCCACATAAGCTCGACGTGAAATAAGGCTGCGAGCGGTGTCATAAGATAGAAATATCCTGACTTTTTCTCACGGAATTTGAAATAAACGCCATCAAGTCAACAACTTAATGATTCGCGGCTTCCATTTCCGCCGTCCGCATGTTATATAAACGACGATCTAAATTGGTTCGAAAGGCGCTCCCCCACCCGGATCAGCCCAATCCGGCCGGCGCAACATCCTATTGCAATGCAATGTTGTGACGGCCGCCCCGGCAGGCGCGCGCGCGAAATGGAAACGGAAATGACGGCAGCGAAGGCAGCAACGGCAACCACCCCCAAGAAGGTCCCGGCCAACTCCAACAAGAAGCTGGAGTTCAAGGCCAACGACCATGTCGTTTACCCCACCCACGGCGTGGGCAAGATCGTGAAGGTCGAGGAGCAGGAAGTCGCGGGCATGAAGCTCGAGCTCTTCGTCATCACCTTCGACAAGGACAAGATGACCCTGCGCGTGCCCGTCGCCAAGGCGAAGTCGGTCGGCATGCGCAAGCTGTCCTCGCCCGACACGGTGGCGACGGCGCTCAACACCTTGAAGGGCCGGGCCCGCATCAAGCGCACCATGTGGTCGCGCCGCGCGCAGGAATACGAGGCCAAGATCAATTCGGGCGACCTGGTGTCGATCGCCGAGGTCGTGCGCGACCTGCACCGCGCCAGCGGCCAGCCCGAGCAGTCCTATTCCGAGCGCCAGCTCTATGAAGCCGCGCTCGCCCGCATGGCGCGCGAGGTCGCGGTCGTCGAGAAGACCGACGAACCGACCGCCGTCAAGCGCGTCGAAGGCATGCTGATGAAGAAGGCGGCGTAAGCGCTTCTTCCCCGACGAACGGCGAAAGGCCCGGCAGCGATGCCGGGCCTTTTGTCATTGCGCCGCTGTCAAACGATAGACCACGCCGTGTCCGGGGAAGCCGTCGGACCCGCCGACCGGCGTGACGCCGTAGAGATTGCCGTCCGGCGCAACGGTCAGGCCGCTGGTCGGCTGCGCACCGTCGGGAGCTCCCATGAAGGTGTGCATCACGTCGATCTTGCCCTTCAGGCTGAGGCGGAAAACGACACCCGCGCGGTCGGGATCGTCGACCGGCTTGCCGCCGAGCCGCGCCGTGCCGAACAGATCGCCGCCGGGACCCTGCACAAGCTCGGCCAGCGAGTTCTTTCCGGTGCGCGCATAGCCGTCGAAATCGAAGCGATAGAGCGCGCGGAGATCGCCCTTGCGGCTGATCGAATAGACCGCGCCGGCGCCGTTGCTGCCGCAATCCTCCGCCGCGCCGTAATAGCGGTGACCGACCTGGATCAAGCCGGCTTTAGGCTGGCAGCCCGCGTCGCTGCCCGCGAACTCGGCCAGCGTCTTGAACTTCGTGCCGCGTGTGGAAACGCGATAGACCGTGCCCGCCTCGCCGGCCGCGCCGCTGCTGGTCGTGCCGTAGAGCAGCCCATCGTCGCCGAGCAGCAGACGTCCGTATGGAAAGCGCCCATCGGTGTTCTGGAACAGGTGCAGCACCTTCACCTTCGCCGTCGCAGGCGTGAAGGCATAGACGCTGCCGCAGCCGCCGCCCACGCCGCGACAACCGTTCTGCCCGCCGAGCGTGGCGGTGCCGTAGAGCCGCCCGTCGGGCCCCTCGATCAAGCCGCCCTGCAAGGTCGTGCCCTCGAGGAAATGCATCTGATGCAGCTGGGCGAAAGCCCCGCTGGGCGAGATGCGGTAGATCGTGCCGCAGCCGGACGGGCAGTTCGGATCCCCGCCATAGCGCGTCGTGCCGTAGAAAATGCCGTCCGACGCCAACAGCAGTTGACCGAAAGGATCGAGCCCTTCGTCGTTGGCGAAATCGTGCAGTGTCGTGAGGGTGCCGGTCGCAGGATCGATCGCGAACACCGTGCCGCGGTTGAACGCACCGCCCTCGAGCTGCGTACCGTAGAGCCGGCCGTCGGGGCCCACGGTCAGGGCAGTCTGGGAATTGGTGCCGTCATCGCCCGTGAAGCGATGCAGCACGGTGACGTCGGCCGGTGCGGCGTGCGCGACCGCGATGCCCGCCGCGAAGGCGAGCGAAAAAGCTTTCATCATGCGCATGACATTTCCCCGCGATTGCCCGCCTGTAACGCCATCGCATTGGGGCGAAAAATTGGCGCAGGAAACCCCACGCCTGCGTCATCGTCGACACGGGGCGCGTAAGCGTATGATCGCTGACGAAGATCGCCGCGCGCTACGGCAACACTTCCACCTGCTCCGGATTGGCGATCTCGATCTCCGGGCCGTTCAGCTGCTGCACGATACCGCGCACGCGGATGGTCTTGCCGGCATAGAGGCGCGGATCGACGCTCTGGTTGCGGAAGTTCGCCATGTCCTGCGGCGAGACGGTGACGGTGAAGTCGGTCTTGTAGTCGGCGCCGAAATCGAGATAGGCGCGGCCGTCCTTGACGTCGGCGCTCACCACCGTGCCCTGCACGATCTGGAACGTGCCGGTGTCGGCGCCCAGCGTGTCGGGCGTGCGCACGGCATAGGCCGGCACGGCCCACAGCCCGCGCCCCGCCGCGCGCGCCTCGCCCTCGGCGGCATAGAGATCGGCCGCGCATTCGGTGCGGTCGGGCGCGATGTCGACGCGCGCCATCCCCGCCTGAAGCAGCGCGCGCTGGATCCAGTCGTCGCCGAACGCCTGTCCGCGCACGCGGTCATAGCGGTCTTCCTTCGGAACCACGGCGGTGACCGTGACGTCGCGGCCCTTCACCATTGCGGTGACGGCGTCGAAGGCCTGGTCGGCGACGAAGCCCGGCGCGCGGTCCTGGCCCGCATGCGGAATGCGGATGCCTTCGAGATGCACCGCCCGGCCGTCGTGCAGCACCAGCACGTCATTGGCGCGCTCGACGCGGGCGATGGGGGCGTCGGCGATCTCGACCGGACCGGCGCAATCGGCGATGGGCGCGGACTTGGCTTCGGCGCCCGGCAGGGTGGCGCCGGGCACCGCCAACACCGAGGCAACCCCCAGCAAAACCAAGCGTTTACGCATGACACCCCCCGATACCTTGACCGATTTTGCCATGAAACTTCCCGACCCCGCCACCACCCTGTCCAGTGTGAACGTTCTTTTGGTGAACGAGGGCCTCAGCGTCGTCGCCGGCACGCTGATCCTGGTCATAGGCTGGATCGCCGCGACCTGGGCCAAGCAGCTGACGGCGCGGGCGCTCGCGCATCTGCCGCTCGACCTGACCTTGAAGCCGCTGATCGCCTCGCTGGTGCGCTACGCCATCCTGATCGTCACCGTCATCCTGGTGCTCGGCCAGTTCGGCGTGCAGACGACGAGCCTGATCGCGGTCCTGGGCGCGGCCGGCATCGCCATAGGCCTCGCGCTGCAGGGCACGCTCTCCAACGTCGCCGCGGGGGTGATGCTGCTGGTGCTCAGGCCGTTCCGCGTCGGCCACTATGTCCAGGCCGGCGGCCAGAGCGGCACGGTGCGCGAGATCGGGCTCTTCACCACGCTGATGACGACGCGCGACCTGGTCTATGTGTCGGTGCCGAACTCGGCGATCTTCTCCGGCACCATCGTCAACTATACCCGCGAGCCGCTGCGCCGCGTGACGTTCTGCGTGCCGGTGGACATCGTCAACGACATGGACAAGGTCGACGCGGCGATCATGGCGGGCATCGCGGCCGACAGTCACGCGCTCGAAACCCCCAAACCCTGGGTCGGCGTCGAGGAGCTCCAGGAATACACCGTACAGATGCGCGTACGCTGCTACGTCAAGAGCGAGGACTATTGGCGCGCGCGCGCCTCGCTGCAGCGCTCGGTCGTCACGTCTGTGATCAAGGCGGGCGTGCTCACCGCCGTCACGCGTCAGGCGCCGGTGGTGCGCAACGAGCCCGACACGAAATGGACGCGGATCAAGCCCGCGCCGGAAGAACGGCCCGAACCGGAGGATCAGCCGCCGGCGCAGGCGGCGGGGTAGGTCAACCCTGCTCCTGCAGGTACTTCCGCCTCGCCTCTTCCATCGTCTTGCGCTGCGACAGCGGCCGCATGTCGGTCCACACCTCGCTGATATAGGCGAGGCAGTCCTGCTTGGTGCCGGCCTTGCCTTCCGCACGCCAGCCGAGCGGAATATTGCTGTGCGCGGGCCAGACCGAGTACATCTCTTCCGCGTCCAGGATCACCAGATACTCGTCGTCGTTGTCCGGCATGGCGCTCCCCCTTAGGTCAGGTCGCGCTGGTATACCACTCGACCTTGTCCTTGTCCGCCTCGCGCGCGATGCGGCCGCGGAACTTCAGGCAGTTCAGATGCGCGATGCTCTCGCCCGTCGCCATGCCGTAGACGCCGGTCGTGATCTTGGCGCGGAACAGCGCCGGGAACACGTCGATGGCGCGCTTGGGCTCCGCGCAGAGCGCGACCAGCGCCTCCATGTTGCCCTCGTGGCCGTCGATGAGCTCGGAAAGGCGCTCATGCGCGCCGCGGAACGGCTCGTTGTGCGACGGCAGCACCAGCACGTCCGCGGGCAGCACGGCTTTGAGCTTGTTGCAACTGTCCAGCCAGTCCTGCAGCGGATTCGCCTCGGGCTCGGTCGGATGCACCGAGACGTTCGACGAGATGCGCGGCAGGAGCTGGTCGCCCGAGATCACGATGTTCGCCTCCGGGCACCAAAGGCACGCATGCTCCGGCGAATGGCCGTTGCCGGTGACGACGCGCCAAGTGCGTCCGCCGATCTCGATCTCGGTACCCTCGCCGATGCGGCGATAGGAATTCGGCAGCTTGTAGACGCCGTGGCCGAAGCCGCCGAAGCGCGCCTTGTAGCCTTCGATCAGCTCGTCGCCCCAGCCGGCGGCGCGATAGAAGCGCACGCCTTCCTGCGGCGCCTCCTGCCCGGTGTCGGCGACGAGGTTGCGGCACATCAGGAACTCGGTGCGCGTGATCCACAGCTCGACGTCGAACCTGCGCACCAGCCAGCCGGCGAGCCCGATGTGGTCGGGATGCATATGGGTGACGATCACCCGCTTGACCGGGCGGTCGCCCATCGGCCCCGCGAACAAGGCCTTCCAGGCGTCGGCGGTCTCGGAGTTGCGGATGCCGCTGTCGACGACGGTCCAGCCGTCGCCGTCCTCGAGCAGCCACAGATTGATGTGGTTGAGCTGCATGGGCAGGCGCATGCGCACCCAATGCACGCCCGGCGCCACCTCGATCGACTGGCCGAGCTCCGGCCGCGCCTCGAAGGGATAGGTGAGATTGCGGCCCGGCCGCGACCGCTCGACATCGTTCATGCATTGACTTTGTAAAGCCGGCGCTTCCCCGTCAACTGGGTTGTGGGCGCCACAATTTGGTCGCAGTAATCGGCGGGATTGGAGTAGGCTTCGAGCCCTTGGGAGGACCTATGCGTATCGCCAGTCGTAGCGCTCTTGCCGTTGCTGCCGCTTTGCTCGCGGTGCCGGCACTCGCCGAATCCAGCCGGGACGCGAGCCACGCGCCCACCGGCTCCTATGCGCTCGAGACCCGCCACAGCCAGGTGCTGTTCGCGATCCCGCATCTGGGCATCACCGACTATTACGGCCGCTTCGACAAGCTGTCGGGCAGCCTGAACTTCAACTCCGGCGCGCCGGAGAAAAGCTCGGTCTCGATCACCATCGACATGACCAGCGTCGACACGCCGAGCCACGAGTTGATCGGCGAGCTGATGGGCGCGAACGTCTTCAACAGCGGCTCGTTCCCGACGGCGACCTTCAAGTCGACCTCGGTGGCGCGAACCGGCGCCAATACCGGCACGATCACGGGCGACCTCACCCTGCACGGCGTGACCAAGCCCGTGACGCTCGACGCGACCTTCGGCGGCGTGACCCAGGACCCCTTCTCCGGCGCCGACGACATCGGCTTCCATGCCACCGCCACCGTCAAGCGCAGCGATTTCGGCATCACCGGCATGGTGTGGGAGAACGTCGTCGCCGACGAGGTCAAGCTCACCATCGAGGCGATGTTTCAGCACAAGAAGGACTGATCCATGCCCGTCCGCAATACGGCGACGCATTACGGCAGCGTCGCGATGTTCCTGCATTGGCTGATCGCCGCGCTGATCGTCGTCAATATCGCGCTCGGCCTCTATTTCCCCGACCTGCCGCGAGCCGATCCCTCCAAGTTCACGCTGGCGCAGATCCACAAGTCGATCGGGCTGACCGTGCTGGTGCTGAGCGTCGCGCGCGTGCTGTGGCGGCTGGTCAACCCGGTGCCGCCGCTGCCGGCCGACATGAACGGCGCGCTCAAGCTCGTCGCGCGAACCTCGCAGTTCCTGCTCTACGTGCTGATCGTGGCGATCCCGTTGAGCGGCTGGCTGATGGTGTCGGCGTCGCGGCTGGGATTGCCGACGCCGTACTTCTTCCTGTTCGACTGGCCGAACCTGCCCAAGATCGGCGATCACGAGATGTGGGAGGACGTCCACGTCTACCTCGCCTGGTCGGCCATCGTGCTGGTTCCGATCCATATCGCGGGCGCGCTGTATCACCAGTTCATCCGCCGCGACGACGTCTTGAAGCAGATGATGCCGGGGACCCGATGAGAGACGCGATGAGGGTCGCGATGAGCGGCGCATTTCGCCCAGCCACCGTCGTGTTGGCGGCGCTGCTGGCCGCCTCGCCCGCTTTCGCGGCGGCGCCCAGCCGCGACGCGCCCGCGCGCAGCGCGCCCCATTGGACCGTCGACGCGGCCAAGAGCAAGCTCGGCTTCACGGTTCAGTGGTCGGGCCAGCCGTTCAACGGCACGTTCAAGTCGTGGAAGGCGAATATCGCATTCGATCCGAACGACCTCGAGTATTCGTCGGCCGACGTCGTTATCGACATGGAGAGCGTGACCTCGGGCGACGAGGAGACCGACGACGGCGTGAAAGGCGCGCAGGGCTTCCAGACCAACCGGTTCGCAACCGCGCGCTTCACCACGATCATGATCGCGCACAAATCCGGCAACGACTACGTCGCCAATGCCAGGCTCACCATCCGCGGCATCGCCAGGCAGGTTACCCTTCCCTTCACCCTGACCTTCGCCGGCAACAGCGCGCATATGGTGGGCCAGACCGTCGTGTCGCGCATGGATTTCGGCATTGGCCAGGGCGGCGATTTCTCCAAGCCCGCACCCGTCGCCTATCAGGTCGCCGTCAAGGTCGACCTCACCGCCACCAAGGCGCCGTGAACATCGACGAGGCCGTCCAGGACGCCATCCGCATCTTGAAGCGCGGCGGCCTCGTCGCGTTTCCGACCGAGACCGTCTATGGTCTGGGTGCGGATGCGACCAACGGCGAGGCGGTCGCCGGCATCTTCGCCGCCAAGGGCCGGCCGCGCTTCAACCCGCTGATCGTGCACGTGGGCGACCTGGCCCATGCCGGGCAATTCGCGCGGTTCAACGACGCGGCGCGCGATCTGGCGCGCAGGTTCTGGCCGGGCCCGCTGACGCTCGTGCTGCCGCGCCGCGAGGACTGCGCGCTGTCGCTTCTGGTCAGTGCCGGGCTGGACACCGTGGCGCTGCGCGCGCCGGCACATCCGCTCGCCCAACGGCTGATCGCCGCGGTCGGACCGCTCGCCGCGCCGAGCGCCAATCCATCCGGCCGCGTGAGCGCGACGACCGCGCAGCACGTCGCGGACGAGTTGGGCGGCAAGGTCGGCCTCATCCTCGACGGCGGCGCGGTGCCGCTGGGCATCGAATCCACCGTGATCGGATTCGAGGGCGGCAAGCCGGTGCTCCTGCGCCCCGGCGCCGTGCCGCGCGAGGAGCTGCCGCCGCTTGCGGCACCCGACACGGGCAGGATCGCCTCGCCCGGCCAGCTCGAAAGCCACTATGCGCCGCGCGCGCGACTGCGCCTGAACGTGCGCCGCGCGGAAGCGGATGAAGTCCTGCTCGGCTTCGGCGATACTGCCGGGATGACGAACCTCAGCCCCACGGGCGACCTGAAAGAGGCGGCGGCGAACCTTTTCGCGATGCTGCGCGAGCTCGACGCTTCCGGCGCGGATGCCATCGCGGTGGCGCCGATCCCGGAACACGGCCTGGGCGAGGCGATCAACGACCGCTTGCGGCGCGCCGCGGCGCCGCGGCAGTCATGAGCCTTGGGATGACCGCGCTGGACCGCCTGAAGCAGGTCTGTGCGCATAGCGAGGACCCGAGCGAGATCGCGCCCCATGTCGAAGAATGGCGCGGCTCCTATCACGGCCGCACGCCGTTGCTGCTCAAGCCGTCCACGACGGACGAAGTCTCGCGCGCGCTTGCCATCTGTCACGAGACCGGCACCGCGGTCGTGCCCCAGGGCGGCAACACCGGGCTGGTCGGCGGGCAGATCCCGTTCCACGACGAGGTGCTGCTCACGACCGCGCGGCTGAACCGCGTGCGCGATGTCGCCTCGGATCACATCGTCGTCGAAGCGGGGGTGATCCTGGCGAAGGTGCAAAAAGCCGCGGACGACGCCGGGCGGTTCTTCCCCTTGAGCCTCGCTTCCGAAGGCTCGGCGACCATCGGCGGGAACCTCTCGACCAATGCCGGCGGCGTGAACGTGCTGCGCTACGGCATGGCGCGCGAGCTGGTGCTGGGACTCGAGGTCGTGCTCGCCGACGGGCGCGTGCTCGACCTGCTGCGGTCCTTGCGCAAGGACAATACCGGCTACGACCTCAAGCAGATGTTCATCGGCGCCGAAGGGACGCTGGGCATCGTCACCGCCGCGGCGCTGAAGCTGTTCGCGAAACCCGCGCACCAGGCCACCGCGTTCGTCGGCGTCGACGATCCGAAGGCGGCGGTGGCCCTTCTCGACCGCCTTCAGGACGCGACCGGCGGCCTGCTCACCGCTTTCGAGCTGATCCCGCGGGCCGGGCTCGACCTGGTGCTGAAGCATATCCCCGACACGCGCGAGCCGTTCGCCGCGCCCTGGTACGCGCTGGTCGAGGGACCGCTGACGCCGGAGATGCTGGGCGATGACAACGCGGTGCTGGCCGCGAGCGAAGCGCAGCGCACCGCGCTGTGGCGCCTGCGCGAAAGCCTGTCGGAAGCGCAGAAGAAGGAAGGCCCGTCGCTCAAGCACGACATCTCGGTGCCGATCGCGTCCATCCCCGATTTCGTCGTCAAGGCCGTCGCCGCGGTCCAGACGCTGGTGCCCGAGGCGCGACCGATCTCGTTCGGTCACCTGGGCGACGGCAACCTGCACTTCAACTTCAACGTCGGCGACCTTTCGAAGCGCGCCGAAGTCGCGCGGATCGTGCACGACATGGTGCGCGACTTCGGCGGCTCGATGAGCGCCGAGCACGGCATCGGGACGACGAAGCGCGACGAGCTGGTGCGGTACAAATCGCCGCTCGAGATCGAGCTGATGCGCGCGCTGAAGCGCACGCTCGATCCGAAAAACGTCCTCAATCCGGGGAAGCTCATTTCCGCATAACGCACGTAGAGATTGATAATCGACTATAGCAATTATTGGTTGTAGGAGTCCGGCGAAACCGCAACACAGGAGCTGCGCGTGTTTCGACCGATATTCCAAAGGACGCCCAAGCTTTTCGCCGGCATGATGTTCGCCGCCCTTCCGGCAGGCGCGCTCGCGGACCAGGCGGCGCCACAGCACGGGAACGGCCCGGGCGGCGCGCAAAAGCACAGCGTCATCGTCGTCCACGACAACGACTGGTCCAGCGACACACAAGTCTCGGATTGCGCCAGCGGCGCGGCGTCGCTGCAAGCCGACGATTCCTGGTCGCTGGTCTTGACCAATCCGACCATCATGAGCGTGACCGCGACGGACGGGTTCTGCGTCGGGGACTATTACGCCGTGCACCGCAACGGCGCCCATATGGGCAACACGCCCAAACCCGGGGCATGGGGCTGCGACTATTCCGGCACGCTGAGCGCAGGAACCTTCACCAAGACGGTCAAGGCGGGCACCACCACGATCAAGGTGTTCGACCTCGGCTTCCGCGGCCACAGCGCCGCGCAGATCACGCGCCAGCGGATGTGTCCCGCCGGCTTCAACCTCTCGGGAACCGTGACGCCGGTACGCCCGACGGGGGAAAAGACCTCGCTCCAAGGATGGGCCGCAACGCTCGGCATGTGGCAGCAGACCTTGACTCCCACCGGAACCAACTTCTCGGGCGAGAGCGTGCAGGAGAAGGATCCCGGCGGCGGCGGCCCCGACACGTGCTGGTTTCCGGGTTCGGCGATCGCCCCCTTCACCGCCATCACGGGCGGCACGTGGACCGTGGCTTCGGGGAACAAATGGGGCATCGACTTCGTGGGCTTCGGTACCACGGCAGTCACCTACTACCGCTCCAAGCATCGCGATCCCTGCGGAACGACCTTCCACCAGCAGATGACGATCAGGGCGGCCATCGATGTGGCGAAGGGGACCGGGTACGTCAACTATCCGGCACTGAACCTCCTCGGCGCCCGGATCGAGCAGCGCAAGGTCTCTTCGATCCGCGCCGGCATCACCAAGTCCATAGTCTGGCCCTAACCTTCGGGAGCGACACCATGAAAAACGTCACCCGCAAAATCCAATTCGCGATGATGCTGTGCGCGGCAAGCGCGGCCTATGCCATGCCGGCGCACGCGCAGCAGGCACTGAGCGTCCACGATCCCAGGCCCGTCGCCGCCATGATCCTCGAGCTCGAGACGCGGTATTCCTGGCAGATCACCTACGAGGATCCGCCCTATGCCAGCGCCGCCGATATCGAGGACGTCACCGCCCGGTATGCGCGTTCCCCAGGAGGCGCACGCATCCTGGTCCCGAAGGCGGGCTCGCTGTCCGTCTCGGGCCTTGCCGGCGCGCCCCGGGAAAGCGCGACGATCGCGCAAATGCTGACAAGCTACAACGAGCTGGCCGGTGCGGAGGCTTTCAGGCTCGTCAAGGAAGGCGAGCTCTATCACGTCGTGCCGAACAAGGCGCACGACGAGTCCGGCGCGCTTCGCGCGGCGCCTTCGATCCTGGAGGCGAAGATCGCCGTCCGGCCCGGGCAGCGCACGATGTACGACCTCCTCGACGAGATGTGCAACAAGGTCTCGCGCGCCTCGGGCATGAAGGTCTTGCTCGGCACCGTGCCGCAATCCCTGCTCAGGAATACGAGCACCACGGTCGGCACCGCCGGGCGGAAGGAGACGGCGCGGGCCGTGCTCGACCAGATGATCGCTCAAAGCGGCGCGCGGCTGTCGTGGCAGCTCCTATACGATCCGGGCGACAAGTTCTACGCCCTGAACCTGCACGTCGTGCCGGAGAAGATCTAGGCAGCAGTTCCGAGCACGCAGAAGCCGTTGCCGAACGGATCGGCGCAGAAGGCGATGGGCGGGCGCCCGCTGACCTGATGCTTCTGCTCGATCGTGGCGCCGGCGGCCACGGCCCCGGCGAGGAACGCCTCGAAGTCGTCGACGTCGAAATCGATATGGACCGGCGTCCAGTGCCGCTCGTAGCGGCGGACGTCCTCGCTGCCAGGGGCCGGCTTGCTGCCCGCCGCCTTCTCCATCAGCCCGATCCTGGCGTCGCCGCATTTGAGCACGGCGTAGATCGGGATCGGGCGCGCCACCTCCACGAGCCCCAGGGCATCGCGATAGAACGCCAGGCCCGCATCGAGGTTCGGAACGTCGATCGAGACGGAGTATTTCACGGCGTGCCCTCGAAGCCGTGGGCGCCGAACTGGTGGTCGTAGACCTCGCCCGACACCGCGCCGAACTCGTTGATGTCGCTGACGAAGGTGCCGCGGCTGGGTTCGAGCGCCGCGCCCGGCGCGTCGAAGACCTTGAAGTTGCCGTGCCTGCTGCGCACGAATCCATGCGCGATGCCCGACGCGTCGATGAAATAACCCGCGATCTTGCGGTCGCGATTGATGCTCGCCACCACCGTCGTCACCGCGCCCGGCGCGTCGAAGGTCTCGACCGTGCCGGTGCGCGTGCGCAGGAAGCCGTGCCGCTTGCCGCTGCCGTCGGTATAGAAGCCCGCGATGTCGCCGCCGAGATTGACGGATTCCGGCTGCGTGCCCTGCAGCGCGCCCGTCCCGGCCCCGTCGATGTCGATGGGCACGATGAAGCCGTTGCGGGCGCGCCAGAAACCGTGCATCGCCGACGAGGCGTCGAACCAGAAGCCGACGATGTTGGGCGTGTTGCTCAAGCCGGTGACGAAGGTGCCGAAGGTCTGGGCGGTCGGATTGCCGTCGAAGGTCTCGAAGCGGCCGCTGCGCGCCTTCCGCAGGAAGCCGCGCTGCAGCCCGCCCCTGCTCGAATCGGTGAACTGGCCGGCGATGTCGTGGCCGCGGTTGGTCGCGATCGACTGCGTGCCCGTGGAATGCTTGGGGTCGAAGGTGGTGATCGTGCCGTCCAGAAAATGGATGAAGCCGTGATTGTGGCCGTCGGCGCCGGTGTAGTAGCCGTTCACCGTGCTGCCCGCGATGTCGATGGCATGGGTGTCGGCATTGGCGGCGCCCGTGAACACGGTGACCGTGCCGTCGGCATCGCGCACGAAGCCCGAGCTCTGCCCGCTGTCGTCGATCACGTTGCCGGTCACGTCGCCCGAGATATTGACGCCGTTGACATAGGTGCCGTGACCGTTCTGGCTGCCGCCGCCGGGGATATCGAAGGCGACAAGCGTGGCCTGCGCGGGTGCTGCGGCGAAGGCGGCGAGGAACGCGATGGCTAAGGTTCTCATCATGCGGCTTCCTTCAGCTGGGGTTCGGGCGCGGGCGGCGTGCCGCTGGCCAGGGGCGCCGAGCGCGCGCTGTTCGAGACCGCGCTCATCACCGCGGTCACCACGGTCGCGGCATAAGGCACGCTCTGGACCGCGAGCATTACCATCCACAAGACGGCGGAGGTGTCCTCGACGCCATGCGTCACCGCGATCGAGATCACCGCCAGGATGCAGAGCACGAACAAGGTCGTCTCCTGCCACACCACGCGCAGCGCCTGGCTGAGCAGCGCCGGATCCTCGCATTTGGGCGTGCGCAGGAACGGCTTGCCCTTGGTGAACAGGCCTGCGATCACCGCCTTGGCGACGGAATGCGTCAAGGCCAGTCCCGCGACCGAGGCCATGAACGCGCCCTTCATCCCGGAGCGCACCTTGGGCGGATAGAGCAGGAAGGTCTTGAAGGTCTTGGCGCAGAACAGCGCCAGGGCCGCGGCCGACAGCGCGGGCATCGGCGCATAGACGTGCTCGGGCGCGAAATACATGCCCGCAGTCCAGCCCAAGCCCAGGAACGTGACGATCATGCCGAGCGCGTCGCTGATCCACGGCAGCCAGCCGGAGAGGAACTGATAGCGCTGCGCCCAGTTGAGCTTGGCGCGGCCGAAGAAGATTGCGCCCGCATGGCGTTTCATGATCTGCATCGCGCCATAGACCCAGCGATAGCGCTGGCTCTGGAACGCTTCCAGGGTGTCGGGGATCAGGCCGCTGCCCATGCTCTGCGGCACGTAGGCGGCGCCGTAGCCCGCTTCGAACAGCTTCAGGCCGAGCTCGGTGTCCTCGGTGATGCACCATTCCGCCCAGCCGCCGACCTCCTCGAGCGCGGTCTTGCGCACGATGGTCATGGTGCCGTGCTGGATGATCGCGTTGTGCTCGTTGCGCTCGATCATGCCGATGTGGAAGAAGCCGCGATACTCCTCGTACGCCATGCGCTTGAACAGGCTGTCGTTCGAGTCGCGATAGTCCTGCGGCCCCTGCACCACCGCGATGCTGGGATCGGCGAACAGCGGCACGGTGCGACGCAGCCAATAGGGCTCGACCTGATAGTCGCTGTCGATGACGGCGACGTAGAGCGCGTCCGGATCGGTGACCTCGATGGCGCGGTTCAAGGCGCCAGCCTTGAAGCCCTTGAGCCCTTCGACGTGGAAGAAGCGGAAGCGCGGGCCCAGCTTGGCGCAATGCGCCTCGACCGGGCGCCACACCGCCTCGTCCACGGTGTTGTTGTCGAAGACGACGACCTCGAAATTGTCGTAGTCGAGCTTTGCCAGGTGATCGAGCGTCTGGATCACCATCTGCGGCGGCTCGTTGTAGCAGGGCACGTGGATCGAGACG
>Ga0213876_10000419_pt1 | contig 35397 bp, 28 predicted proteins | sample BarmaccomBMRX_R9_FD_160113 | JGI IMG/M metagenome (GOLD analysis project Ga0213876, IMG submission 160113) | Root-associated microbial communities from Barbacenia macrantha in rupestrian grasslands, the National Park of Serra do Cipo, Brazil - RX_R9 | ecosystem: Host-associated > Plants > Roots... | reverse complement strand
TGCCGGTGTCAAGCTCCGGTTTCGTGGATCTTTTTCTGCGTTCTTCTGCGTGTTCTGCGGATGATTCCTGTCTTCCCGCCGTGTTCGCCGTGGCTCGCCGTGTTCGCCGTGTGAACTCTTACGTTGTGCCCGCCACACCCGCTGTGCCCGCCGTGTGACCGTGTGAACTCTTACGTTGTGGCCGGCCGGTCCGGCGCGAATGGCACAAAAAACTTTCGCCGCGCGGAATACGGACGCCCGGGTTAGCTCTGATTCTGAAGAGGACGAATGAGAGGCCAGCCCAGGCTTGCAGTTGTTTTTTTCCCCTTGAGCTCTCTCGTTTAGGCCGAAACTACAAATCACCAAGACAAAAAAGCGACCAATGATCAAACCATCCAAAGCAGCGATCGCAGGGGCGGCCATGGCCGGCCTCTTAACCGGGTCCACAGCCGTGCGCGCCTATGCCGCAAGCGTCACGGCGCCGCCGGGCTTCACGCTTCACACCCTGGCTGACGACCAAGCGGCGGGCAAACATTCCTGTCAAGGCAAGAACGCCTGCAAGGGGCAAGGCGGGTGCAAGGGCAGCGACAATGGTTGCAAGGGGAAGAATTCTTGCAAGGGTAAAGGCGGCTGCGCTACCGACGGCAGCAAGGCGCAGTAACCCCCCATTCAGACCGGTCGACGGCGCGGCGGGAGAGGAAGGCAAACCTTCGGCTCCCGCCGCAGCCGAACCGTCACCGGTTCCCAACCGATCCGCAGACATGCCTGCAAACACTTTCAACGGCTTTACCGAGTACGGCATCGGCATCGGCCTGCGTGTGCCGCACTACCGCCATATCCTCGCCAACAAACCGGTCGTCGACTGGTTCGAGATCATCTCGGAGAACTTTATGGTCGACGGAGGACGGCCGCTCGAAGTCCTCGACGCCATCCTCGAACAGTACCGGGTCGTTCAGCACGGCGTGGCTATTTACTTCGGTTCAGCCGACAAACTTAATCGCGAGCACCTTAAGCGCCTCAAGCGCCTGGTCCAGCGCACTCATACCCCCTGGCTCTCGGACCACCTCTGCTGGGGCAGCATCGACGGCCGTTATACCCACGACTTGCTGCCGATGCCTTACACCTTTTCAGTCGCGCGGCACACGGCCGAGAAAATCCGGGCGGCCCGTGACTACCTGGAAGTGCCCATTTGCGTGGAAAACGTCAGCAGCTATGCCGAGTACCATGCCTCCGAAATGACCGAATGGGAGTTCCTGAGCGAGGTGGTGGAACTGGCCGACTGCGGCATCCTCCTGGACGTCAACAACATCTATGTCTCGTCCCAGAACCATAACTTCAATCCGTACGACTACCTGAACCATATCCCGCATCACCGGGTCGGCCAGATCCATATCGCCGGTCATTCGAAGTTCGAAAAATATACGCTCGACACCCACGATCACCCGGTGCTTGATCCGGTATGGGGGTTGTACGCGCACGCCCTGAAGCAGGTCGGACCCACTGCGACCTTGTTGGAATGGGATGACCGAATTCCCTCCTTTGACGAGGTTCACCATGAAGCGCTCAAAGCCAGCCGGTTCAGTGAGCAACAACTCACCTCGACCGCCGCGTAAAATCGGTTCCCGCACCCAATTGCGTGAACTGCAACGCGTGATGGCAGCCGCGCTGTTTCGACCCCTTGACCCCGGGTGGGGCATGCAGAAACGGTGGATGGACGGCCGGGCCATGGACGAAGTGGCCGGTGAATTCATCAAGCCGAACGACCGGCTGAGTTCTTTTGAGCGGCTTGAAATCTATAATCGCCAATATTGGTTCCGCCTGCTGGATTGCCTGCACGACGATTATCCCGGCTTTCGCGCCGTCGTCGGGCAGCGCGCGTTTATGAAGCTTGCGACGGCCTACCTGGCGCGGTACCCATCAACCTCTTACAGTTTACGCGACCTCGGCAGCCGGCTGGAGAACTTCCTGCGCGAGGAACCGCACTGGGCCGCGCCCCGCGAGAAACTGGCCCTCGAGATGGTCCGCTTTGAATGGGCGCAGGTCGTGGCTTTTGACGGGCCGTCCAAACCGGCGATTTCACCTGATGACGTGCTTGATCTGCCGCCTGACCGGCTGCGGCTCAACCTGCAACCCTACCTTTCATTGCTGGAACTGGATTACGCCGTGGACGACTTCCTGCTGGCGGTCAAGGCGCGGGAATCCGAAGGCTTGCGCAAAGAGGCAAGCAACGCCGTGGGCTCGGTCCCGACGACGCCCAAACGACGGCGGCCGCCGCGCCTGCCGGCTCAACAGAGCGTCTACCTTGCCGTCCATCGACACCAGAACCAGATCTACTTCAAACGGCTTGAACCGGAGGCTTTCGCCATCCTGTCGGCCCTGGGCCGCGGCGAAACCGTGGAAACGGCTTGCGTGCTGGCACTGGAGGCTAGTGAGCGGCAGGAAACAGACTGGCCGGCCCGGCTCAGGGAATGGTTCAATCACTGGTCAGCTCTCGGGTGGTTTTGGCGCGCCTCATGAAACCATTCCGGTCACAAAATGGCTATTACCTGCCGGTTACGGCCGGCCCTCATAAGGCGGCGCAGAGCGGATGCACCCGGCCCGCTCACCCCGCGCGCAAATACCTCTTGCCTTCAGTATGAACACGTTTGTTGACCTGTCCGGGCGCGGCTACGACCTGCTCGTCCGCTGCACTAACCTGCTGCGCTCACCCCTGCTGCTCGCGTTCAGGCTCTACTTTTTCTGGCAGCTGTTTCTCACCGGACAAGGTAAGCTTACCAACCTTCCAAAAGTTTCCGAGTATTTCGCCAGCCTCGGTCTGCCGTTTCCCATGTTTAATGCTTTTCTGGCGGGGGCGGTCGAAACGTTCGGCAGCGTGCTCCTGATTGCGGGACTGGCTTCCCGCCTTGCCGCCCTCGCGGTCACGATAAACATGATCGTCGCCTACCTGGCGGCGGATTTCGAAGCGGTGACCCACATTTTCAGTGATCCTGACAAGTTTGTGCAGGCCGCCCCGTTTCCCTTCCTGCTGGCTGCGCTCATTGTGCTCGCGTTCGGCCCGGGCCGGTTTTCCATCGACGCCTGGATCGGCTGGCGCCGGACCGGGAAGGCCGCTCCGGGGAGAATCGGCGCTCCCGGCCGGGTTCGTGACGCCACGTCGAGCTTTGATCGGAGCTAAGCGCCCGCAGTTATGCCGGTGTTCAAACGGAGAACGCGACCTGAGCCGTGGGCCCGCCACCGGACCCGAGCCCGACACGGTTGGCTGGTACCGTTATACGGGTTCGAGTGGGGATGGACCTGGGTTGCCTATTGGCTGAGCGGCTGGGCCTTCCTGGAGGTGCTGGAATACCTGGGCACCTTGTCGATCCTCATCGCCGTCATTTCCTACTTCGCGGAGAGCGGCGACCGTGTTAAACAGAAGCATTACCAGGCATGGCAGGTCATCAACTCCGCCCAGTCCAAGGGGGGCAGCGGCGGCCGGATTGAGGCGCTTGAGGAACTGGCGGCCGACAAGGTTCCACTGGTCGGCGTCGACGTCAGCGGCGCATTTCTTATGGGCATTGACCTAGGACATGCCAACCTGCTGCGCGCCAATCTGAGTGCCGCCGACATGCGAAACTGCAAATTGGTTCGGACCGGCCTGCAGTACGCGACGCTGGCCTCGACGAACTTGCGCGGCGGCGATTTGCAGCGCGCCGACCTGCGCGAAGCTGACCTTGAGGATGCAGACCTCAACGGGGCCAGCCTTGCCGAGGCCGATTTGGAGAATGCTAACCTTACCCGGGCAGACCTTCGCCGGAGCGACTGGCGGGATGCCAGGTGGCGGAAAATTTCCAGTATGAAACAGGCCAACGTGTTCGGCATCCAAAATGCCCCCCCTGGTTTCATCGAATGGGCCCGGCAGCAAGGCGCCGTCGCGGTCGAATCGGACAGCGAGTGGCTGGCCATGCTGCAACATGCGGGACCCAACGGAGGATAAACCTGTGAAGAAACAATCATCCACTTGGACGGCGCTGCGAAACCCGGCGTTTCGCACGCTCTGGCTTGCGAGCCTGATATCCGGCACGTGCGTCGCAGCGCACGACACCGCGGCAACCTGGACCATGAACATGGTGGCAACTTCGCCTTTGTTCCTGTCGCTGATGTCAACGGTCGCCTCGCTGCCGTTCTTCCTGTTTACCCTGCCGGCCGGCGCGCTTGCCGACATGGTGGATCGCAAGCGGCTGATGTGCGTAATGAACGTCTGGCTCGCGGTGTCCGCCGGCGGCCTCGCCATTGCCGGGTGGCTGCACGTGATTAATCCTTACGTCCTGCTCGCAGCCGTCTTCCTTATCGGCGTCGGGTTCGCCTTCAACTCGCCGGCCTGGACCGCCATTCAGCCTGAGATCGTCTCGAATGAGGAACTGCCTTCCGCCGCCACCCTGGGTGGCTTGCAGCTGAACATCTCGGGAATTATCGGGCCGGCCCTTGGCGGCTTCCTGCTGCCCTTTATCGGCGCAAATTCGGTGTTTGCTTTGAATGCCTGCTGTTTTCTCGTGTTGATTTTTGCGATTGCACAACTGCGGCGCAAGAAGGCGCCTTCAAACCTCCCCCTGGAAAACTTCCTCGAATCCTTCCTCACCGCGATTCGCTACGTCCGTTACGCGCCCGGGATCCGGGTCGTGCTGGTTCGCAATATCCTCTTCGCGTTCTTTATTTCGATCGTCCCTGCGCTGCTGCCGATCGTCGCGCTTAAGGAGCTGCACATTGACCCTTCAAGTCTCGGGCTGGTTTACACCTGCATGGGGATCGGATCGGTGTTTACCGCAGTCACGGTGCTGCCCTGGGCGCGGGGGAGGTTTTCATCCAATGCCATCACGCTGATCGCTAACATCCTGGTAGGCGTTGTTTTTCTGATCATGGCGCTCGTGCGCAACCACGCACTGTTTCTGGTCGCGGCTGCCCTCGCCGGGGCGGCCTGGACCATGGCTGCCGCCGAGCTCTGGGTAGCCGGGCAACGGGCGATGCCCTCCTGGGCGCGCGGCCGTATGAATGCGACGGTCATTATGGCCTCCCAGGGCGCAGTCGCCCTCGGGGGGATCATCTGGGGCGCTGCCGTCTCCATGTGGGGCGCTCCATCGACGTTGCTCGCCGCGGCGGTGCTCCTGCTGCTTAGCCTCCTGCTTTTGTCGCAGCTCTCAATCGACTTTACGAGCAAACTCGATTTCGAGCCCGCACCCACGGCGGGCCACGCTCACCGGCTCATCCACGTGCCGCACCCGCACGACGGGCCGATCGCGGTTACGTTCGAGTTTGAAATCGACCACAAGAACGGTCGCGACTTCCTCAATGCACTACGGGAGGTCCGGCTGATTCATCTCCGCAATGGCGCCTTCAGCTGGCGGCTCCACGAAGATCTCGGCCGTGTGAACACGTACCGCATCGAAATGACCGTGCCATCCTGGACCGAGTACCTGCTGGAACAGGAACGGCTGACGAAAGACGAAAAAGCCGCGGTCGATAGAGCCTGGTCGTTCCACATCAACCCCAATCCCCCGGAAATACGCCATTTCCTTTGCGTGAACCGGGAACTCCATACCAGGCATCACCTGGTGACCAGACCGTCAAGTATGCCGGAAGCACCCCTCAGCGTTGACGGGGTGACCTCCACGGCCCTCTGAGCCGTAGTCCACCGGAACCACCCCGGGGGATGCCGGCGGCGTACCTGCAGCAGAACGCCAGGGCGCGTCTGATTTTCTCGTCCTCTCGCAATAAGTTCCAAAGGTTTGACTTTCTGACTTGCAATGTCGTAGGAGTCAGTAGTTTTTGTAATAGGATCCGAGCCTGCCCCGCACACGCCGTTCACAGCTGCTCGGCAAGGCTACTTCCTCATCCTGACATAATGGCTCCGCTATTAACACTCGTCCCGGTACCCAGTGCAAGGAGTGCACGGCTAAAGAAGGCTACGGAATGGTCGCATACCCAATGGATGAAATGGCTTCTTGCGCCGGTGCGGATCGGCGCAAACTTTGCCCGGAGGTTCATGCGCGACGTACAACAAGCCGTTGAGCGGACGCGTGGCGCAGAAGCTCTGGATTCGTCCTGGAGCGTTACCTACGCTGCGGATCATGGCAGAGATGTTTTCATCCGCTTTGACCGAGGACCCGAAACCTTGGATTGGCAGAGGCTTGCGGTCCGGGTAAACAAGGCGACCGGCACCATTACCGTCCTGGCGAGAGCGGCGGTTCCCGCAGGCGCCAACGCCGGGTGAAACCCAGGCGTTGAATCACGGTCACCAGACTCGCCGGTACCGGCGGCTGGTGCAGGCTGTCGTTCTTGGCATTGACGGCGCGATCCCGGGCCCATCGATTGGGGCTGGACTGCATTTCGACCGCTTTTGCCGGCTGTTCCCGGGTTGTCCGTCCGGACGGCGCATTCCCACTCTCCTCGGCGGCCCTAAAGGGAAACCGATCGTTCCCCTAGCGTACCGGTAGGTGAGGCACCGGCTCAAATACCGGGCGGCGCACTTCAAAAAATTACTGCCCGAGGGCGGAAACGGCGTTACCGTCACGGGAGCCCGGTTCCCTGCCCGAATGCCAACAACCCTGATTAACGTTTCGAATCGTCTCCCCGTAACAGTCGGAGAGGATAAAATCACGAAATCTTCGGGTGGCCTTGTGGCCGCTTTGGAAGGACTTTCCAAACACGAGTACAAAACGACTTGGATCGGTTGGCCGGGGGCCACCTTCTCCGATCCGGTGCGCCAGCAGGAGGTCGAGCGCGTGTTACGCGACGAACATGGCTGCAGCCCCGTCTTTTTGGAAAAGGAAGAAACGGACGCTTTTTACGAAGGGTTTTCCAACTCGAGCATCTGGCCTTTGCTGCATTACCTGCCGAACTACATGCATTATGAACCGGCGTGGTGGGACCATTACCAGAACGTGAACCGGCGTTTTGCCGAGAAGGTAATCGAAAATGCGCAGGACGATGACCTGGTCTGGGTGCATGATTATCAGCTCATGTTGTTACCGGCCTTGCTGAAGGCGGCCGCTCCTCGTCTGCGGGTCGGGTTCTTTCTCCACACCCCCTTCCCTGTTTATGAAATCTTTCGGTGCCACCCGCGTGGTCGCGAACTGATCGCCGGGATGCTCGGCGCAGACCGGATCGGCTTTCACACCTTCGGCTACCTGCGCCATTTCTTCGCCACGGCGCAGCGGCTCCTGGACCTGGACCCGGAACTTACCCACATCCGCACGGGCGGGTACTCAACCGCGCTGGGCGTGTACCCGATCGGGATTAACGCGCCCAAATTTGAAGAAACGCTCAACTCACCGGAGTTCGCCCGGCGTCGCGAGGAATTCTGTGCCGTTCACGGAGGCAAGCAAATCGTCCTCTCGGTCGAACGGATGGACTACACGAAAGGCATTCTCCATCGCCTGGAAGCCATCGACCAGTTCCTGGCCGGTTCGAAGCGCACCGACGACGTCCGGTTCATCTTTGTCAGCGTGCCCTCCCGGGAAGGCATCGAGGAGTATCAGGCGTTGCGCGAAGAGGTCGAAGCCGGGATTGGACGGCTGAACGGAAAGTATGCCACCCTGCGCAATAGCCCGATCCATTTTATCCACGGCTCAGTCGAGTTCACCGACCTTTGCGCGATGTATTCCCTGGCTGACGTCGCGCTCGTGACGCCCCTGATCGACGGGATGAACCTGGTGGCGAAAGAATACCTCGCCTGCCAGCGCGACAACCCGGGATTGCTGATCCTGAGCGAGTTCGCCGGCGCTGCCGAGGAACTCTTCAACGCTTTCCTCGTCAATCCGTACGACGCGCGGGCCGTCGCTGAAACCCTGGATGCGGCCCTGATGTTATCACCCGATGAAAAGCGGGCGCGCAACCAACCCCTGCGGGAACGCGTGATGCGTTATGACGCGCAGCATTGGGCACGGACCTTCATCAATGATCTGGCTGCCAGCCCGGCTTCGGACTCCACGGTCGCCGGGTCCGACCTCATGGAAGCCCGCGCCGCCATCACGCACGCTCTCTCGGAAAACAAGCGCCTGGCCCTCTTCCTGGACTACGACGGCACCTTACGGGAGATTGAACGCGACCCCCAGGCCGCAGCTCCCAGCCCCGTGATCGACGCCTTGCTGCGTAAGTTGCAGGACCGCCCAGGCGCCGACGTTACCCTGATCAGCGGCCGCAAGCAGGAAGATCTCGAGAAATGGTTCGGCGTTTATCCGTTCAGCCTGATTGCCGAACACGGCGCCAGCGCGCGCCGGCACGGCCAAAAGGAGTGGGAGCAACTGGATCGCACCGTCAGCTATGCCTGGAAAGCGGAACTCCTCCCCATCCTGCACCTGTACGAAGAGGCAACCCCCGGCAGCTTCGTGGAGGAAAAGCGCACCTCGCTCGTGTGGCATTATCGCCAGGCCGATCCGCAATTCGGTGCCTGGAAGGCACGCGAACTCGCGGAGGAACTGGTCGCGCTGACTGCCAATGCGCCGATCCAGGTGCGCCGCGGCCGGAAAATTGTCGAGGTCACGGCGGCAGAGGTAAACAAAGGAGCCGCGGTGGCCCGCCTCCTGGAGCAGGATCAGGATTATGGACTCGCGCTCTGTGCCGGTGACGACCAGACTGACGAGACCATGTTCCGGCTAAACTCGCCCCGCCTGCTGACCTTCAAGGTAGGCGACGGGCCGACCCAGGCGCGCTACCGGGTCGCCGGTCCGGCCGAGTTCCGGCAGTTTCTCCAGGAAGTCTTCACCGGGTGAGCCACGATGCCGCAACCATAATGCCACAAATGCCACAAGCGGAAAAACGCCACAAATGACGGAACCGCTTTTTCCCGGCGGGGAGACAGGATCGAGTTTGTACCCGTTATGCCATCCCGACGGCCATGGAGGAAAAATTTTGTCTTCCTTCCCGGGTGCCCTGCCGGCGTTAGACCTGCCAAACCGTATAAACGGTCTGGGCTCAACGGGCCGGCAGACGGTTTGATGGCCTGAAGGGCCTAAGGAACTTAGCCCAGGGTTTCACCCTGGGAAGGCGTTTTCCCCCAAACCAGCCCTGATGGGGCGGCAGAAGGCGTCGCTCGCGGGTTCTGCCGCCACTTCAGGGCTCGATTGTGAGTTGACGGTTACCCAGGGTAAACCCTGGGCTAGGTTCTCTTGCCCCTTCGGGCCGTAAGACGGTCACGGCTCTCCCCGTGCTGCCCTTAAAAGGGTGGATAAAGCTCCAGGGTAAACCCCACTGCCATATAGTTAAGGACGGCAGGCCGGGTATTGCTGCTTTCGTCCCGGAGGGACAGCTGATCCTATACCATGCAGGCAGCTATCTCGGTAGAATGCCGGCTCAAGGGGGTGTCGCCGCCGGGTGATGCTCCGCACTTGGTTCAATTGGTCTTAGGCCCAACGGGCCGGCAGAACCTAGCCCAGGGTTTACCCTGGGAGATCGTCAAATCACGATCCAGCCCTCCTAAGGCGTCACGCCTTTACGCCCTCCCTAACAAACACCCGCCCCGCCGGGTTGGATTTGCTGAAGGGGCGGCAGAAGGCGTCGCTCGCGGGTTCTGCCGCCCCTTCAGGGCTCGATCGGGGAGGGGTGCGTTCCCAGGGTGAAACCCTGGGCTAGGTTCTGCCGGCCCGTTGGACCTAGACCGTTTATACGGTCTGATAGGTGTAAAGCTGGCAGGGCACCTCAACCCCTGGGGAACGCCCGCACGCACAGACACTGAAGTCCCTGGCTAACCTCAGCCATCCCTGCGGGACGAAAGCCCCCCACCCGCCGGCCCTTAACTAAATGGCAGTGGGGTAAACCCTGGGCTATGTTCCAGCACCCCTTCGGGGCTGAAATCCGGTCGAAATGTGACCGAGATAATTGTCTGAATGGTATAAGTCCGATTCAACCCGGTACAGAGCATCCTCTGGCGCCGACACCCCCTGCGCCGGCATTCTACCCAGATACTGTCTGAGTGGTATTACTCGTTAGGCGCTGCTCACCACGCCGCCACGCGCCACTGCATTTGCGGCATTTTTCCGCTTATGGCATTTGTGGCATTTCTTCCCCTACTCGCCAGTCCCGACCACGACCGGCGGGAAGTCCGCTGGCTTTTCCGCAGGTACGGGCTGTCCGATGAGGCGGTAGAAAGTTTCGCCGTCCACCGATTCGCGCTTGAGCAACTCGCCGGTGACCACTTCAAGCTGATCCCGGTGCAACGAGAGGATTTCGCTGGCTTCCGCGTAGGCTCGGGCCAGGATGCCCTTTACCTCTTCGTCGATTAGACGGGCAGTTTCGTCGCTGCAATCGCGCTGCAATTCAAACCCCTTATCCGAGGTGTACATCGGCGGCCGTTGCGCCGTCGTGGCCAGCCCGATCTTTTCGCTCATCCCGTACAGCGCAACCATCTGGCGTGCCAGAGCGGTCGCGCGCTCAAGGTCGTTCTGAGCACCCGTGCTTGGCTCGTCGAAAACAATTTCCTCGGCTGCGCGGCCGCCGAGGAGGCCGCGGAGGCGATCCTGGAGCTCTGAACGCGTGAACAGAAACTGGTCTTGCGCCGGCAGTTGCAGGGTGTAGCCGAGCGCAGCACGGCCGCGGGGGACAACGCTGATTTTGTGAACCCGGTCCGCCCGCGGGCTGTACGCGGCCACCAGGGCATGCCCAACCTCGTGGTAGGCGACGCGCCGCTTTTCGTCTTCGCTCAGGCGGCGGCTCTTGCGTTCCGGCCCGGCCACGACCTTTTCGATCGCCTCTTGGAGATCCTGCTGGTGAACTTCCGTCACGCCCCGGCGAGCCGCCAGCAGGGCCGCTTCATTGAGGACGTTTGCCAGATCAGCACCGGAAAATCCGGCTGTGGCATGGGCGATAGCCCGCAGATTTACGTCCCCGGCGAGCGGCTTGTTTCGTGCGTGCACCTTCAGGATCGCTTCCCGGCCGTCCAGGTCCGGCGCATCGACCAATACCTGCCGGTCAAACCGTCCGGGCCGCAGCAACGCCCGGTCCAACACCTCCGGCCGATTCGTAGCTGCCAGGATGATCACTCCGGCGTTAGCCTCGAAACCGTCCATTTCGACCAGCAACGCGTTCAGCGTTTGCTCTCGTTCGTCGTTAACGGCACCGAGATGAACTCCCCGCTGGCGGCCGATGGCGTCCAGTTCGTCAATGAAGATGATGCACGGCGAATGCTGCTTGGCCTGTAAAAACAGGTCCCGCACACGAGCGGCCCCAACCCCGACGAACATCTCGACGAAATCACTCCCGCTGATGCTGAAGAAGGCGACCCCGGCTTCTCCGGCAACGGCCCTCGCCAGCAGCGTCTTGCCTGTACCCGGCGGCCCGACCAGCAGTACCCCTTTCGGAATCCGCGCACCAAGCTTCTGAAAGCGTGGCGGATTCTGTAAAAAGTCGACCACCTCCTTGAGCTCTTGTTTCGCCTCCTGGCAACCCGCCACGTCATCAAACGTCACGCCCGTCTGCTTATCGGCGATCAGACGTGCGCGGCTCTTTCCGATTCCAAGGATTCCCTGGCTGGCCGAGCCCAAGCGGCGGCTGAGAAACCACCATAGACCGAACATCACCAGGATCGGAAGGACCCAGGAAGTCAAAAACTGGGACAAAACACCCGGTTTTACAGCCGTGTATTGGACGCCGTTCGACTGGAGGTCATGGACCAGGTTCGGGTCTTCGACCCTCACCGTGTGAAAACCGAACTGGTCCGCTTTCTTGCCCGGCGGGCTCGTTTCCGCGCCCGGATTTGCCGGCGAAACGCCCGGCTGCGCATTCGAGCCGGCACCCGGGCCGGCCGGTCTCGGGACGACCACTCCATAGATATCGCCGGGCCCGACGAAAGCCTGGGTTACCTCGTGACGAGCCACGTGATCCTTGAACTCGCTGTACGGAATTGTCTTAACGGCTGAACTGATGATCACGTCCTGCCACAACCAGAGCACCAAAAGCATGCTTCCGAGATAAACCAGCCATCGTCGCCAGTTCGGCTCGATGTCTCCGGATTTCGTCGGTTTGGAAATCGGCAGATTAATGCGAGGCTTGGATTTCATCAAAGGGGGAAGGAACCTCGCCCTTCAGGGCGGGGTCGAGGGTTAAGGGTTGGGTTGACTTTACGCATTGACATGTTCCTTTGTCAGGAATGCAGGTGGGCTACCGTTCCCGCTTCTACCCCACGCCCGAACAGCAACACCTCCTGGCCCGGACCTTTGGTTGCGTTCGCTACGTTTACAATTGGGCGCTGCGGCTTCGAACCGACGCATGGCACCAGGGCAAGCGGATCAATTACAACGCCACCAGCGCGGCATTGACCCAGTTGAAGCAGGCCAAGCAAACCCAGTGGCTTAACGAAGTGTCCAGCGTGCCGCTCCAACAGGCGCTGCGCCACTTGCAGGGCGCCTTTGCCAACTTCTTTGAGCAGCGGGCGGCTTACCCGACCTTCAAGCGCAAAGGCCAGAAGCAATCGGCGGAGTATACCCGATCGGGCTTCAAATGGGAGGCGGGAAATCGCAACCTGACCATTGCCCGGTTGGGCCGGCTCAAAATTAAATGAAGCCGCGCGTTCACTTCTGAGCCGACCACGGTAACGCTGAGCAAAGACCCGGCGGGCCGTTACTTCGTGTCGCTGCGGCTGGAGGAACCCGTTAAGCAACTGCCGGCGGCCACGGCCAGCGTGGGCGTGGACTTGGGCATCAACCGCACGATGACCCTTTCGGACGGCACCCGGTTTGGCAACCCGCGCTACACGGCGAAGTACGCCGCGGGGTTGCGCAGGCTCCAGCGGCGATTGAGCCGAAAAGCTAAAGGCTCGTCTAACTGGCGCCAGGCCGAGCTTAAAGTGGCCCGTCTTCACGCCAAGATCGGCGATTGCCGCCGAGATTTTGCGCACAAAGCAACGACCCAGGTGGTTCGCGAAAACCAGGCGATCCACCTGGAAGACTTGTCGGTGCGCAATATGATGGCCAACCGTTCCCTCGCCCAAGCCATTGGCGACTGCGGTTGGTTTGAGCTCACCCGCCAATTCAGCTACAAAGCCGAGCGGTACGGCAGGAGGCTGGTCAAGATCGACCGGTTCTTTCCCTCCTCGAAGCGGTGTAGTTGCTGCGGGCACATTGTGGAAACGTTGCCGTTGGATGTGCGGCGCTGGAGGTGTCCCGAATGCTCGACTGAGCACGACCGGGATGAGAATGCAGCGAAAAACATCCTGGCCGCCGGGCAGGCGGTTGCGGCCTCTGGAGGGACCGTAAGACCCAAACGGGTTTCGATCCGGTTGGGCAAGTCCCGTCGAAGGAGGAACCAGCCTGAAATCTTTAGCGCAAGCTAACATGGTTTTAGGAATCCTCGGCCTTCAGGCCGGGGAGGATGTCAAGCGTCGGCGCTTTCTATACGCCTGGCTGTTCCCGCACGGATTGCGGATCCGGCCATAGTTCTACATTCCGGGAAAAGTTGCTCCTCCAATGCGGCCCCCAGGCAGATCCTCGTCCGCCATCGTCTGGTCACCTCTTAAGGTAAACGTCCACCCGGCGATTACTTTGCGGGTCACGGGCGGACGAATCTTTTCTGAGAACCAGGTAGTCGCCACTGCTTCCCATCAGTTGGTCGACGGGATTTTTGATCCCTGCCTCTTGCAGGTAGGCGGCAAAGGACTCGGCGCGTGACCGCGCAAAAAAGTTGTTTTCCAGCTGCGTGCCGGTGCCGTCGGTGCAGCCGACCACGACCAGATGCCGCTTGGACATGCCGGGTTTGCGGAGCAAGGCAACCAGCCGATCCAGATTCTGAATGCTGCTCCGGTCAAGGGAACCAAATTCCCGGCGGTTGAAATGGAAACTCAGGTTCACCCGGTCGCAGTGGCGCAGGACGTTTCGAACTGCGGGGTCAGCCTCGTCTTTGAACGCTGGTTCGGCCAACAGATCCTCAGGCGCGCCTTCGACAGCGGCGGCCGGCGCCGGAGAAGGCTTTACCGGGTTCGGCACAACCTCTGTCCGCACCGCCGGGCCATGCGCGCTCTGCACGTCCGGCGCCTGCGCGGCCGAGCCGGGAGTCGGCGCTACCTCCGCCGGCGGGCTCGGCGTGACCTCCGCTCGCACCGGATTGCGTTTCGCTTCCAGAATGGTGAGGTTCATTGGCGCCAGCGCAGCCGCGTAACCCGGCGCGCTGGCCGTAAGGACCACGTCTGAAGAATCAGCCCGCTCCGGCGTTCCGTACAGCCGCCTGCCTGCGCCATCGAGGTGCACCCCTGCCGGGAGGTTCCCCTGTACGCTGAGGGTCGCACCCTCCATCCCGGCCGGTCCGATGCCGATAGGCACTTCCAAAGGTTCCCCGACGCGACCCAGGACGCGAGGTTCCGCCCACAGCATCAGACTGGCCGGAACCCCTCGTTTCTGGTTGACCACTATCGTCGTCGAGGCCGACGCGGGTCCGAAGCGCGACGACTCCGCATGCAACACCACCGGAAACGAACCGGGGCTCTGAACCGTGCCGTCGAGGCGCCTGTCCGAAGCATTCAGCAGCATTCCAGGCGGCAACTTACCTTCCGCCGTAAGCGTTACATCGCCGGCTGCTGACGGCTTGACCGCAATGGGGATCTGAACGCTCTCCCCAACCGATGCCATCACCTGGGGCGGAACTTCCAAAACCAGGTTTTCGGGACCAGCCGGGTTGGTCAACAGGTAAGCAACCCCGGCCACGAGCCCGATGGTTAACAAAATGATAAGCGCGACGGGAAAGAGCAGGCGACCTCCCTGCGGATCCGGCGCCCCGAACGAAGTGAGAAAAACCGGATCGGCCGTGGAATTGCCGGCCGGGCTTAACGGTTCGTGGCACGTCGGTGCCGGGCAGATCGGCTCGGCCCCCGGGGGCAGCTCGATCGGTTCGCCGCCGTCCGCAAGGTCGCACTTTCCGAAATTATCACACAGGTAATAAGGCATCAGTGGTATCTATAGAGGTAGAAGTCAGGCCCTCGGCCTTATTCGACCGGCCACCCCGCCCATGCCAATCCGGAAGCGGACACGGGCGCAAGACTCACCATCCTAGCAAAGCTTACCCCACCTTCAAACGACTCTTGCAAGCTCCAGCGTTTGTCGTGCGATAAAAAGCGGCGTACCGGCCATTCCGCATATGCGTCGCGGCCCGGTGTTTTGCCGGGATAAAAGATGCAATGCGATTGCAGGCGTAGACTCGTTCTACGTGCATCCGAAATCGGGCGATCGTCCCTCACACCGGCCGGCCGGCACATCATCAAAGGGGGAAGCAACCCCGCCCTTCAGGGCTTGACGTCACCCACATTTTGGGGTTGAGAACTCCTTTTTGCCCCTATGAGCCAGACGCCCTGCTTCGTCCTGCCGGAACTCAACAGCTGGGCCTACCAGCAATGGGGCCACACCGCCTTGGGCGACGCCCGGCTCACCCAGCGCGCCGTGCTGGTGGGCGCCGCCGTGGCCGCCTGTAGCGGCCGCAAAGGGTTCCGGAGCCCGACTTTCAACGAAACGGTGCGCGTGGCCTTCCGGCTGTGGGCTTCCCGCCAGTGGACCGACGAGGAGATCCGCGCCGCGTTCGATGAGGAACTGGACGGGACACGGGGAAGGGATAAACAACTTAGCCATTTGATAATTTTTCAATCTAAAAAAATTTCGAATTAATAAAGCAAAATGTCGACCACCGAACCCCGACTAACCTGGACCAAAGCCGTGCCCGAGCCCGCGGAACTGCACGCGGCCGAGTGCGCTCAGTACGTTTTCGAGATTAGCGCAGCGCTTGAACCCGGCAGGGGATACCTGCTGCACGTGTGGCATACCTGCCCGGTGGATTGGCCCCTGGGGGTTTGGGAGATGGACGGTTTCAGCTTGGACGAAGCGAAGCAACGTGCCGAACGCTTGGCCAATGAGCGCGTGCCGTTTATCGTCGAAGGATAGCCATGAGCTTGCCCGAAACGGTTGAAGTCCACAAACTCACGGTCCGGGAGTTCCACGCCTTGGAAGCGTTCCTCTCCCCGGACCGCCGCCACGAACTGCTCGACGGCCAGATCTACGTCATGTCCCCGCCCGGTAACCCGCATTCCAGCGTCTTGGACGAACTGGACGACCAATTCCGCATGCAACGTCGCCCCGGCCTTTGCGTTTCGTCTGGGGGGCTGCGCCTGAGCGAAACGACGGAGTTTTGGCCCGACTTGTGTCTGCTGGAAACCCGGCGCCAAGGCGGCGGCAACCCGGCCGCCCGCACGGCCCGACTGGTCGTCGAGGTCTCCGATTCGACCCTCGATTACGACACCGGCGATAAACGGCGGGCTTACCAGGCCGCCGGCGTGCCCGAGTACTGGGTCGTGGACGTGCAGGGGCGCCGCGTGCTGCGCCACCTAGCGCCGGACTATGCCCCGGAGGCCTTCGAGCCGCCGGGCGCTTTAAGCCCCTAGGCCTACCCGGACGTGTCGATTGATATCGGGGCGTTGTTTTCGTAACGCACCCCGGGTTTTCTCCTCGGGAAAGCGCGGAGGCCTCGGCCCGGGCCGGCCATTCGCTAACCCGGGCCAGCCCGGGGTCAATCCGGGCCAGCGTAGACTGACCCGGAACCGTATGGGGTGTAGTGCGGTGAGGACACGGAGCCAGTCGGACCGCAGCGGCCGAGGGCCTCACGTCGGCGTCTCAGCGTTTGCCGTCGACGCCCGCCACAGCCCGTTGACGGCCTCGACGCATTCCCGGGCAAAATAGAAGGCCCAACGCTCCACCAGATGGGCCGCAGCCTGCGGGGTGGCGGGAGAAGACCGCCGGCAGATCATAACGCCGCGACCGCATGCATCAGCCGACAGAAACCCTGAGGATCGAGAAATCATCGGCCAGGGGGCCGCCACCGGAAACGCCGATCACGTGCCGGTGCACCGCGTCAAGGTCCGGAGGATCGCCGGCCGCGCCGCTGGCCAGGTATTCGACAAACCCGTTGAACGACCAGCGGCTTCCCCCCGGTCGCCGCACGTCGTAAACGCCGTCGGAGAAGACGCACAACTCGGCGGGCGCGACCCCCGCGAGCACGGTGCTGGCATAACGGGTACCCTCAAAACATCCGATCGGCGGACCTCCGGAGTCTAATTTCACACGTGCGCCGGTGGGCATGCGGACAATCGTCGCCGGGTGTCCTCCGCCCGCATAGCGCAATGCGCCATCCGGCAGGTGCAGGACCCCGTAGCCGATGGTGAAGTAGAATGAGGCGTACCGGCGCATTGAGTATACCTCGTTCAGCGCGGTCAACACCTCTCCCGGGTCGCTGAAATCGATCCCAGACAGGTTACGGTTCCGCAGCGTGTTCAGGATGGAGACCGAGTGCAGCGCCGGGCCCACGCCATGGCCGCTGACGTCGAGCAGATAAAACACAAAGTTTTCCTGATCCAGCCAATGATAGCCGAGGGCATCTCCCCCGAGTTGGGTTGACGGGATCATCCGCCAGTCCGTTCGAACCTGTCCCTTCTCCAGGCGCGCAGGCAGTAGCGACAAAACGTATTCAGCCGCCCGCGACAGTTCCGCACGCAGCTTAGCCTGGGCTGCCTGCAGGGCCCTGAGGGCTGCCTCGACCTGGCGGGACCGCTCTTCGCTCTCCTGGCGAAGCGCCTTTAGCTTGAGGTGCACGTTCACCCGGGCTTCAACTTCTTCGATGTGAAACGGCTTGCTGATGTAATCAACGGCGCCTGCTCGGAAGGCGCGGACTTTGTCAATCGTTTCATCGCGCGCGCTGAGAAATACGACCGGCACCTCGCGCATCCGCGGGTCGGTCTTTAACTGCTGACAAACCTCGTAGCCGTCGAGTTCCGGCATGTTGATATCGAGCAAAACGAGGTCCGGCGGAGAGCTCCTCGCCGCTTGGAGCGCCAGCTTCCCGCTCAAAACCGGCCGCGTCTTGAAACCGCGTTCGCGCAACATCTCCGTGATCAGCCGGAGGTTTGCCGGCGTATCGTCCACGATGAGAATATCCGCCGGGAACGACGCGGGCGTCAGGTTCATGCCTCGACTTCTCCCGGTTGCAAGAGCGCGAGCATGCTGGGGTAATCAAACCTTTCAAGGCGTTCGCGCAGCCGGCCGGCGATGCCCGGAGCCTGGGTTGCCGCTTCATCCAGCAAGCCCAGGAGTTCATCGAAGTCGGCGCGGATCGCTGCCTGGTGCAGCCGTTCCCGCAGACCGCTCGAGAACGCGCCCGCGGCCTCGGTCGACGCAACGGCCCCCTCCGCGCCGTATCCTTGATCATCCGGAGAATCATCCGAATCATCCGGGGAAAGCTTTTCAAAGACGTATTCCGCACCGGCTAACCGCCCGATCTTCTCCAAGAGATCCCGGTTGCGAAATGGTTTGCTGAGAAAATCGTTTGCCCCTGCTTCGATCGTCTCACGACGGTCATCTTCAAAAGCGCTCGCCGTCACTGCAATGATCGATGTTGCGGCCCCACTCGGCAGTGCACGAATCCGGCGAATCGCTTCACGGCCATCAAGCACCGGCATCCGTAAATCCATCAGGACGACCTGCGGCAGCCACCTTGAAAATTCCTCGACTGCCTGCGCACCGTCTCCCGCGGTGATGGTCTCGAAACCGGCAGATTGCAGCACCTCCTGGAAAAGTGTTCGGTTCTCAACTTTGTCGTCGGCGATCAGAATCCATAAAGGCCGTTGTCCGGGCCGCAGGCGCAACCCGCGCCCGTCGTCGTGCGCTTTGAGCCCGAGCGTCGCCGGGTTACCCTGCTCGACGATGAGCTCGAACCGGAATGTGGTTCCCTGCCCGGGTTCGCTCGCGACCTGGATGTCACCGCCCATCAATCGCACAAATTCCCGGCTGATCGCGAGGCCAAGACCTGTCCCTTCGCCCGACTGCGCCCCGGCCGCCGTCTGCTCGAACTGCCTGAAAAGTTTCGGCAACTCTTCCGTCGAGATACCGGGGCCGGTGTCTTCAACCTCACCGTACAGCCGCAACGATTTCCCCGGCCCGTCAACGGCTCCCAACCGGGCGATCACCCGGCCGCGTTTGGTGAACTTTACGGCGTTGCCGATCAGGTTGATAAAGATCTGCCGGAGCTTGCCTTCGTCCGCGTACACGAACTGCGGCACGCGGCCGGTTCGCTCCACGCCGAACCGGATCTGCCGGGCCTCGGCGCGGACCCGGAACATGCGCTCGAGGTCGTCGAGCATCGCGTAAAGATCGAAGGTGCCGGGTTGCAGCGTGATCCGGCCGGCTTCGATCTTGGACATCTCGAGGATATCGTTGATGACCGTTAGGAGATGCTCGCCGCTCCGGTTGATCGTCTCCAGGTGGCGCCGTTGCGCCGGCGAAAGCGCGGCATCGCGCATCATGAGTTGCGAAAAGCCAAGGATGGCATTCATCGGCGTCCGGATCTCGTGCGACATTTGCGCCAGAAAAATGCTCTTCGCCCGGTTTGCCGCTTCTGCGGCGGCTTTAGCCTTCGCGAGTTCGTCCTCCAGATGCTTCCGGTGCGTGATATCCGTCACGTGCCCGTTCCAGAGCGTGGTTCCATCCGGCACGCGCCGCGGAACGGCTTCAGCCCGCACCCAGGTCATTCTGCCGTCGGGGTGGCACACCCGGAGGTCCTGGGTGTAGCGGGCCAGCGTTTCGGCCGAGAGGCGCGCTTTCTCGTCAATGAGCGCGGCGTCCTCCGGATGGAACGTTTCGAAAACGGTGCTGGCGTCGCGCACCGCGTCCTCAGCCTCCACACCGATCAGGTCCTTGACGCCCTCGCTTGAAAACGTAAATGAAAGGGCGCCATCCTGACCCATGACGCATTGGTAAAGGGCGCCCGGAATGCTGTCCGTAATGTCTCGAAGCCTCGACTCCGCTTCCTGGATACGCTGTTCCGCGCGTTTCAGCTCGGTGATGTCCACCGCCAACACGGCAAGGCCGGTAACTTCGTTCCTGGCGTTCAGGATGGGATTGCAACACGTCCGGAAATGGCGGCCCGACCGCGCGCGACCGTCCTCGTCACTGACCATGGTGCCCGTCTCCAGAGCGCGGCGGATCAACTGCTCGTAACGGGGCAGCGTCTCGGGAGGAAGCAATGCCGAATAGTGCGCCCCGATAACTTCGGACACCTTCTTCCTGAAGCGCGCTGCGGCAACCTCGTTGCAGGTGAGCACCCGCCCGGTCGCATCCAACAACAGGACGCTTTCCGGTGTGGCGTCGAGCACCGAGGCCAGGGTCTCATGCTGCTCGATAAGCTGCGCCGTGCGCGCCGCCACCGTCTCCTCGAGGTGCTCGCGGTGCTGCCGGAGCTCCTCGTCAGCCTGGCGCCGGGAAGTGATGTCCCGATGCGTGCCGACCATGCGCAGAGGAGTTCCGTCTTCAGCCCGCGAGACAAGACGGCCCCGGGCCAGGATCCAGCGACAGGAACCATCCTTCGCCCTCATCCGGTGCTCGGTCTCGTAGCCCGTCTCCGCCACGCCGGAGAGGTAACGGCTCACCTCTGAAGTTACCCGTTCGAGGTCATCGGGATGAACGCGCGACACCCATTCCTCGAACCGGTTGGCCAACTCGTGCTCCTCAAAGCCCAGTAACGCCTTCCACTGCCTGGAGAAGAAGACCTGGTTCGTTTTTACATTCCAGTCCCAGACGCCGTCTCCGCTGCCTTCAAGCGCGAAGCTCCAGCGCTCTTCGCTCGCTTTCAATGCGGCCTCGGTTCTTCTGCGGCGTTGGACTTCACGCGCCAGGTGCCGGTTGGCAACAAGCAACGTCACGATGACCGCGCCGATCAAGGCCGGCACCGCGACGGTCAAAACCCGCTGCAGCGAAATGCCTTCCTGCCGGATACTGATCCAGCGCCGCCGAATGCCCGCTTGTTCCGCAGGTGTGATCGCGTGGATTGCCTTGTTCAGAATGGGTATGGCTTCCGGCCAATCCTTTCGCACCGCGATCCGGAACGGCGCCACATACGGCGTCTCGCCGGCAACCTTAAGGTTGCCAACGCCGAGCGTCTCGAGTGCATTCGTCGCCGACGCCAGGTCACCGATGAACGCCTCGGCGTTTCCCAAGGCAACCGCGCTGATCGCGCTCCCGACGTCATCCCGCGGCACCAGCGGGATCTCAGGGTGATCCCGCTTCAGGTACTCGTGGATCGGCCAGTTGCGAGTGATCGCGACCGGTTTGCCCGCGAGGTCCCGAAGGGCGGCAATGTGCTGTTCGTCCGAACGGGTCAGAATAACCAGCGGAAGCTCAAGCAATTCATCGGTGAAAAGGAGAAAGGCTTCGCGCTCCGGCGTGTCTGCGGTAAGGAAGGACAAGTCGCATTCCCGGCGTCGCAACTGCTCGAGGCTGTCGCTCCAGGAAGCCGCCGCCACCGGTTTGACGTCAACGCGGAGGTGGCTTTCGATCAGCCGCTTGTAGTCAGCCGCCATCCCCTGGAATTTCCCTCGTTCATCAGTCCATTGGAACGGCGGTGAAGGCCCCCCGGCGGCGCGCCAGACCGGGTGCATCTTCAGCCATGCCTGTTCAGCCCGGTCCAACTGGAGCTCACCGGCAGCCTCCAAGGGACAGACCAGGACGGCAAAAAGCGTCAGTGCGGTCCAAACAGGTTCAAAACGCCACCACCACGCAGGCGGTGCGCTAACGCAAACATCATCGTGCATGCAGATCACCGCTCGTTCGAGCTCGAGCGGGAGTCTGAGCCATAACCGTGGTCCGGTTCAACCCTATTGTTGAGAGGATACCCAACCCTTCCGTCAGGCGCCAACCGGGTGCCATGGGGGATCTTTATGCGCCGAGGTAAGCGCCCCCGAAGGCCGAACCTGGACCGGACGAGTTCCGCAGCGTACCTTGTCCCGGAAAGAAACTACCATGTTGGAGAGAGCCGCAGATGCCTTGGTTTGGTTTATCCCGCTCATCATTTTGTTGCTGTTCCTGCTGCCGCAAACCCTCCGCGTCCTGCGTGAGTATGAACGCGGGGTCATCTTTCGCCTCGGAAAGCTGATCGGGGCGAAAGGCCCCGGACTGATCGTGCTTATCCCGATTGTCGATCGCATGGTCCGTATGGACCTGCGGATCGTCACCATCGACGTGCCGCGCCAGGAAATCATGACCCGCGACAACGTCCCGGTGACGGTCGATGCCGTCGTTTACTTCCACGTCACCAACCCGGAATCTGCAGTGGTGCGGGTTGAAAATTACCTTCGAGCCACCTCGTTGCTCTCGCAAACGGCGTTGCGCAGCGTGCTCGGACAGGCCGAACTCGACGAAGTCTTGTCACAGCGCGACAAGATCAACCTGACCCTGCAATCCATCATCGACCGGCAGACCGACCCGTGGGGCGTCAAGGTGACGGCGGTCGAGGTCAGAGATGTGGCCCTGCCCGACGGCATGAAACGGGCCATGGCCCGCCAGGCCGAGACCGAGCGCGAGCGGCGCGCGAAAATAATTAATGCGGAAGGCGAATATCAGGCGGCGGAAAAGCTGGTCCAGGCCGCTGGGATGATCGCTGCCGAACCGATCGCGCTGCAACTGCGCTTCCTGCAAACGATCAGGGAAATCTCGAGTGAACATAACACGACCACGTTCGTGCCCGTGCCGATCGACTTGTTCGCGCCGTTCATAAAGAAATAACCGGGAGAGTTCGGAGCTCGGGGGCGTCGTAGAACCGGGTCCGATCTCCCCCGAAGGCCAACACGCACACGGCGGGTTTGGCGGGCACAACGTAGGAGTTCACACGGCGAACACGGCGGGGAGAAGAATGCCACCAATGAGGGCTGCGGGTTAGGCACGCCGGGAATCTACGCCGTCTTTGTCCCGGAGCGGCGGTTGGCGGTAGCCGGGAACTTTAGTGCCAAGTACTCTCGCCGCCGCTCCGGGGCAAAGACGGCGTACTCCTTGCCAAGTGCCGAATTCAGGGTCGGGTGCCAAGTAACCCCCTCTTCCCGCCGTGTTCGCCGTGGCTCGCCGTGTTCGCCGTGTGAACTCTTACGTTGTGCCCGCCAAATCGCCGTGCCCGCCGTGTGACCCGTTACCCGCCTCTTCCCACGACGCGGCGTGCGAAGACGGCGACCACCGTGCACCCGAGCGCCACCAGCCCGAGGCCGAACCTGAGCGAAACCAGTTGGGCCGAAAAACCGATCAGGGGCGGGCCGACCAGGAAGCCCGCGTACCCGAGGGTTGCCACGGCCGCCACACCTGAACCGGCACTTTGCCCGGGCAAATTACCGCCGGCCGAAAAAAGCACCGGAACGGCGTTGGAAAGCCCTAAACCGCAGAAACCAAACCCTAAAACGGCCACGGGAATCGCGGAAACGGCCACGGCCAGGAGCAAGCCGCCCGCAGCCAGAACCGCGCTCGAACTTACCAATGCGGCGGCGCCGAACCTTTGCCGGAGCCAGTCGCCTGCAAACCGGCCGGTGGCCATCGCCACCGAAAAGGCGGAAAAACCGAGCGCGGCCAGGCTCGCGTCGGCACCGAGGACCCGGTGCAGGTAGACCGCAGTCCAGTCGAGCATGGACCCTTCGGCCATCATCACCAAAAAGCATAACAGGCCCAGGATCACCGCCAGCCCCTTCGGGAAAACGAACGCGGCGTGACCGGGTGCGCCTTGATCGACCGTACTGGCCAGGAGGAACCTCAAAACCACCAGACCGAACGCGCCGAAGCTCAGTCCCACTGTGGCCGCTTCCGCCAGCGGATGCCCCGTTGCGCGCAACAGGGCTGCGCCGCCGAGCGCACCCGTAAACCCGCCCAGGCTGTACATGGCGTGATAGGACGACATCACCGGTCGTCCCAAAGCCTGCTCGACGGCGATCCCGTGTGCATTCATCGCGACATCCATCACCCCGTTCACCCCTCCAACGACTAACAGCGCAAGGAATAACAGGCGGGCATCCGGCATGGCCATCGGCAGCAAAATCGCCCCGCAGAGACCCAACGTGGAGCACCGCACTACCGGAGCACTTCCGAACCGGTTGACCAGGCCGCCCGCCAAGGGCATGGCCGCAATCCCGCCGACTGCCATGCCCAGAAGGCAGAGGCCGAGCTGGGCCGGGCCGAGGTGCAGTTTCAGCTGCACCAAAGGGATCAGCGGCGCCCATGAACCCATAACGGCGCCGTTGATGAAAAAGACGGCGGCGATTGCCCGGCGGGCCCGGGCAACCGCGGCTGAAGGAGCCGGAGGGACAAACGGGGCATGCATAATCTATCTTTAACGTTAAAGTCCGTTTTACTTCCCATGACACCCGGCTATCGTCAAACCCAATTGTGTGACGCGTCCCATCCCCCCTGCGACCCCGGCCAAGTTGACCCTCAAGGCGCTCGCCGCGCGCCTCGGCGTCTCCGCCATGACCGTCTCAAATGCCTTTAACCGGCCCGACCAACTGTCGCCGGGGTTGCGCTCCCGGATCCTGCGCACCGCCAACGAACTCGGCTATGATGCGCCGGCCCCTTCCGGCCGCATGCTCCGGACCGGTAAAGCCCACGCCCTCGGGCTCTGCTGCCCGGACCCGATCAGCCATCTTTTCGCCGATCCGAATGCCGCCGAGTTCATGAAAGGCATCGCCGAGGTTTGTCAGGAACGCCAGGTTGCCCTCACCATCCTCCCGGGATTCGCCGATGCCGGTCACTCCTCCGCCCTGGACAGCGTCGCCCTCGACGGCATCATCCTTTACGCAGCCCCTGACGCCGGCCCCTTCCTCGAGCGCGTTCTTCGCAAGCCGCTGCCCATCGTGACGGTGGACGGTAAACGGCGTTCCGGCTTGCCCAGCGTCAGCATCGAAGACCGTCCGGGTGCCCGTGAAATCGCGGACCTGGTTCTGGCTCACGGCCATCGACGCTGCGCCGTGTTCGGGATGGAGATTGATGCAGGGATGCAGTCCCGCCCGGTTACCTTTGCACAACTTGAAAAAGCCGCCTGCACCGTCACGCGGGAACGGGCACGAGGCTTCCGCGAAGCTTTCGACCAGCACAGCGTCGCCGTTGAGCGCGTTCGCTGCTTTGAGGTCTTTCGTAACGACGCAGAGCAGGCGTATCTGCTGGCCCAGGATCTGTTTGAAAACGAAAAAAAGCAGCCTACCGCAATCCTGTGCATGAGCGACCGCATCGCGCTCGGAGTCATGGGGGCGGCCAGAGCGTGCGGCTTCAAGATTCCCGGCGACATTTCAATTACGGGTTTCGACGATATCCCGGGCGCGGCGATGGCCGATCCGCCGCTGACCACCGTACGGCAGCCGGCGCGTGGTAAGGGCCGGACTGCAGCCCTGCTCCTGCTGCAAAATCGCAACGAGGCCATCCGGCTGCCGGTAGAACTCGTGGTCAGAAAGTCAGTCGGCCCAGTCCCGCTTATACCGCCGAACCATTGGCCCGATTAGCTGACACGCGCCAAGCCGGGCCGTTCCCTTCTTTGCCGGCTACTTGTTACGCGTTATTTTTTCGTTGCGTTGCCCGGTGCATCTCGCTAGTCTCCGCTTGGTTTTCGCGCTTCCGCCCTCCAACCCCTGTGCGCAACCCCTCCGCATGGGCGTTCGTTAGCGAAAGTAGTTCTATCAAATCCCGAAGTTCTGCCGAGTCGCAACCGTTCCGTCCCCATGCGAATCTTACCCCTGCTTTTTCGAGGCGCCGTCTGGCCCTGTGCGGTCGTGGTCTGGACCGCTGGTTTTCTAAACCGGCCGCCGGTCGAGACGGCGAGGCTCACCCCACTGGTTGAGCGACCGGAGGCGGGCCGGCCAATCGGCGGCACGATGCTCGTTGCGGCTTTGGCGAGGTCGCATCCTCAGAACGGTCGTCCGCATCCGATGCGAGCGCCACGGCCCCTCCCCGATCGGCTGCATCCGGCTATGGGGAAGAATGCCTGGAAATAGACGGCAAATAGACGGCACCGTGGCTGCGCCATGAAAGCCGTCGCGGCCGCTTGGTTCGAAGCGTGCGCTGAAATCCTGGTTCTCGACCCGCTCACCCCGGCAACCGCGTTCACACTGCGTGGGGCCAACAAGAGGGGCCCGGCCGCCAACCCGTCCACGGTTCCGCCGGGTCCATTCAGGGGCCGGCCGGTCCCGCTGGCCGGCCTTGCGTCTCGGGAGCGGAAGGCCCAAGGTCTTCGATGACGTAACTTTTGGGATAGGTCCGGTGACGCATTTCCGTCCGCAAACTCGGGCGGCCCCTGCCGACCGTATGCGCAAGCCGGCCCCGGACCCGCAGACCGGATTCGACCAAACCTCGCACCCACCCGGGTGCGGGGTTGAACCCAAGTGCGTCCAGTAAAGGCCGGTCCATGATCGCTCGTATCATCGGCGGCACCGCCCATTGCAGGGGTTGCGGCGCCCAAGTGGTGAACATCCGCAGCGTCGCATCGGCCACGCGGCGGCTCGCCGCATTTGAGCGGAAATGCTCGGCCTCGTACGCCCGATTGAGCGCGTCGAACTGAGCGTAGTCGGCAGGCAAATCCCGGATGTGCATGCGCCGGCCGACCTCGCGCCAGAAATAAAACATCGCCAGGCGTTCCTGCCGGCACAACCGGCGCCAGCCGAATTGCGCGTTCCATCGGATCGGTTCAAAAACAAACGTCGAGAGAACGTAGAGAAAATCAGCGTTCGATATCCTGAAATGCCCATGAAGCTCATTCATCCGGGCAATCGCGCGCGTGCCACGCTCGCTTTCATAGCCGTGCTCGATGATCTCGCTGAGGATCAGATCCGTGTCATCATACCGCTTCTGGGTGCGCCTTCCGAACTCACCGGTCCGGTCGAGTAACCCTCCGATGCTCGGCACCACAAAGGTGCGAAACAGGGCAAGTTCGAGAGCCCGGGTGGTGTCAAACGGGAAGTCACACCGGCAACTGAGAAACATGATCCGCTGATTATCCTTGACCGGATTAAGAACCAGAATCTGTTGCAACACCGAAGGGGATAACCTGATCATAGTCAATTTGCCGCATTCCGTTCATTTAAGCATTTGCCCGGCAACAAACGATGCAAAAAGGGGTGCGCTGCAAACCGGGTTCCGCTTCGAGCCTAAATTGCTCAGTCTCTCGTTTACAGCATCAAGTTTGACCTTTTCCAGGGGGGGAGCGGTTGCGTTCCCATCGGTGCACGGCCGAAACCGCCTTTGGTTCGAAACGAATTTTGGCGAGCGCTATGAAAACAAATCCGATTACAGGCCTCCGCGAACAGGCCAGACGGCTGCTGAGCTTGAAGGATACGCCCCACGCGATCGCGATGGGCATGGGGGTGGGTATGTTTTTCGGACTCAGCCCGTTGTGGGGCTTGAAGACCCTCCTGGCGCTCGCTTTGGCGCGCCTACTGGGAAGCAACCTGATCGCTGCGGCGGTCGGGGTGACGCTCCACGACGTTATCCTGCCGGTTGTCCCGCTGTTGCTGCGCTGGGAATACGAAGTCGGCTACTGGCTCCTCAGCAATCCTCACCAACTGCCGCCGCGCCTGCACCTGGTGCACGCCAGGCCGTCGGTCTGGCTGCACTGGTCCACGTTCCTGACCGTGGGCCGCCCGTTACTGGTCGGATCATTCATCCTGGCGATCCCGATCTCAATCATGACGTATTATATCACCTTGTTCGTGGTCGAACGGCGCAGACGCAAACGAACCTCTCCCCAGGCCGCCAAGGATAGCGCTGCAAATAACGCCTGAGCATCCGGAAGCTTCGCCCTGTGCATTCGTTGGCGTTATGCCGTTTAGATGGCCATCGAGGTAAAATTTTGTCTTAGGCCCAACGGGCCGGGACAAAATTTTTACCTCCACGGCCGCCGGAATGGTATTATCCGGGGACTTTAATGCTTGAGGCCGGTGAGCGTTTTTCATCGTGACGGGCGAAAGCGGCCGAACCTCCGGGCCGCTTTCAGCCCCGAAGGAGCGCGGGAACATAGCCCAGGGTTTACCCTGGGAAACCGTAAAATCATGACGAACCCTGAAAGGGCGGCAGAGGGCGTCGCTCCCGGGTTCTGCCACCGCTTCGGCAAATCCAGCGCCACCGGCGCGTGCATCTCCCGCGAATGATTACGCCTCTCAACCTCCCGCCATCGCTCCGATGATGAGCAGCGGCTCGGCACTGCTCACCACTTGCTCCGGCAGCTTTCTATCCGGCGGTTCGTGGGATAAGTCCTGTTTACAGGCATAGAATCGAACAAACGGCCTGCGACGCAACGTGACCCGGTCACGGATCGTCCCGCGCAGCACCGGGTACCGCGTTTCGAGGGCGTCGAGCACCGAGTGCAACGTTGTCACCCCTTCAACCTCAAGCTGCACCTCGCCTTCCAACCGCACCAACGTGCGCAGGTGATACGGAAGCACCACCCTGATCATGATAAGGTCTGCACCTCGACAGACAGAACCGCCGGCAGATCGTGCACGATGGGGGCCCATGTGTCGCCGCTGTCAGGCGATACATAAACCTGCCCGCCCGTCGTTCCGAAATACACGCCGCACGGCTCCAGGGAGTCAACGGCCATCGCGTCGCGCAGGACGTTTACGTAACAGTCCCTCTGCGGCAGACCTCTCGTCAGCGCTTCCCAATCGTTTCCGCCCGTCCGGCTGCGGTACACTCGCAGTTTCCCCTCGGGCGGAAAATGCTCTGAATCGCTCTTGATCGGAACGACATAGATCGTCTCGGGCTCGTGCGTGTGGACGTCGATGGGAAACCCGAAGTCCGACGGCAGATTGCCGCTGACCTCGTGCCAACTTTCGCCGGCGTTGTCCGTACGCAACACGTCCCAGTGCTTTTGCATGAACAAAACGTCAGGGCGAGAGGGATGCATCGCGATGCGGTGGACGCAGTGCCCGACTTCGGCATCCGGATCCGGCAATTCCCAGGGGGACTTGAGCCCGCAATTCACCGGCTTCCAGGTCTTTGCGTCATCATCGCTGCGGAAGGCGCCTGCTGCGGAAATGGCAACAAAGATCCGCCCGGCGCGTTCGCGATCCAGAATGATCGTGTGCAGGCACATGCCCCCTGCCCCCGGCTGCCAGAGGTGACCTTTGGCGGTGCGTAAGGCCGGGAGCTCCTCCCAGCTGCGGCCGCCGTCGGTCGTCTTGAACAGCGCCGCGTCCTCCGCGCCGGCGTACACGGTATCCGGATCCGTCCGCGAAGGCTCGAGGTGCCAGACCCGCTTGAACTCCCACGGATGTTGCGTGCCGTCGTACCACTTGTGAGTGCCGGGAGTCCCGTCATACCTGAAATCACTGCCGGCAGCCTCCCAGGTTTTGCCGCCGTCCTCCGAGCGCTGGATAACCTGGCCGAACCAGCCGCTGGTCTGCGACGCGTAGAGCCGCGCCGGCTCGGCGGGCGAGCCTTTCACGTGATATATCTCCCACCCCGCGAAGTGCGGTCCGCTGATTTCCCACCGGTCGCGCGTGCCGTCGGCGGTCAGGATAAATGCTCCTTTTCTTGTTCCAACCAGTACTCGTACGCTGCTCATGCCATTTGCTGTTTCAGCATATGACGGATGGCCCGCCGTTGTCAGGACACTTGTTTGACATGTTGTACCGGTTTACAAACCGGTTGCACCGATCGTTGACTCGGCGGGGCGGTTGGTCCTTGCGCGGCCCCGGATTTCCCGAAAGCGCCACCGGCCTGTTCGGAAATTCTTTTTGGCAAGCGGTCCTGGCTTGTCCCACCATTGACCCGGCTTCGAAAAGGACCGGCGGCTCGCCCCATATCCTTTCGAGAAGGCGTCGCGGGTGCTCATCTCTGGCCGGGCAGGAATTCCGCGATCGCGGTGGAAATAGCCGGCTCGTAGTCGTCCCAGTCGAATGAGCTGCTCAGCAGGCCCGCCCAGTCCGCGCGGTCGTGTTTAAAGCTCGACTCCCGCAAAAAAAGGACTTCGCGGCCCATCCCAACCATCCAGCCCCACTCAAGCGCGACATTCGGATTAAGCTCGGGCAAATATCTGGCCTCGACAATTGCGACCCCACGTGCGCACCCGAGCAGATACAATTCCACATTGTCCCACAGCCAGCGGTAGTATTTAGGGCCTTGCGCGATTCTTGGCACATAACCGCTCGCTTTGATAGCCTTCTTCACCGTCTCGATAATCTGCGTGAGCCGATCCGCCTCCGGACTCCCTTTATCGGGAAACTTAGTCATGATGAACACCGAAGCCTCGTAGTTGCCGGCTTGATGTAAGTCCGACAACTTTGCCTGGTGACGCATGTGATGACGCGGCGGAAAACGGTCAAACTGCTCGAGCGTCTGTTCCAGGTTCCTTTGGTCACTCCGGAGCCTGTCTTCCAAGGCACGCTTTTGGCTATCGTAGGCTGTCGAATCGAAGAAATTTTCCGGCCGTAGTTCCGCCAGCTGGGTTTGCGTCGTCTGTTTCGACCTGAAGTATTGCTCCATCTGCAGAATCACTTGAGCGATCGTAGGCATAGCACGAAGTCACGCCATCGCAGCGGTCTTACTCCTTTCCTCAAGCTGGCGGATGATAATACCAAGCCATGGCTGGGAAGCATTCCGTTCTTCTCTCGATTCGAAGATGAGGCGCAGGTTATTGGCCGTGGTTTCAGCCTCCCAAGGCTCGCGCACACCGGCCAACGCGTCTGACAGATATTGGAACGCATCGTCCTCATTCTCTTGTAAGACCGCGAGCTCCAGCAAGGTAGCATAATCCCAGTAGATGAGCCTGGTATGCTTGAGCCGCCGTTCCACCGCGAATTTGACAACCGGAAGCAGGTCCCGTTTCTTTTGGAGCGATTCCTCATCACCCTTGATATCCAGGAGAGTTACCGCATTTATACCGGGATATGCGTCCCTTGGATCAACTTCAAATCCCGAGATGTAAGATGCGATTGCCTTGTCCAGGTATATCAACGCCGTCCTGATCTGCGCCTGACTGCTCGCTTCAAGCCACCGGTCTTTGTAAATACGTCCGATCAGCCCAAGTGTCTCGGAGCTGGGGCCCTGCTCCTGCACAACCATCTCGAGAACTTTAAGCGCTTCATTCGTCCGGTTTGCCCGGTTGAGCGCAAACCCGAATTGTACACGGATCGTCATGGAGCGTTTCAGGGCCGGAGGCAACCGCTCATAAAGCGAAATCATACGGTCCCACTCTGAGAGTGCTCGCCAGGTCAAAAACAGATCAACTACCAGACCAGGATCGACGGCATAAAACTCACCAAGTGCCGACTCGATCCGCTCAACAGCATGCGCATCGCCGAGTTCACGCGCTCTGGCGAGGTCACCTTTCAGCCTCGCCGAATGGACTTCCCGCTCGCGAGAGACGTGTGTGTTAAGAAAAGCCGTATCCGGTCCCTTATAGCCCGTCATCAACTGAAACAATGGGCTGTCGACCGGGCCGTTGCCGGCGAGTTCTCGCAATTCCCTAAGACGTCGGATAAGATTGCTCGTTAGTTCGGCCGCCTCGCGCGGACCGAAACGGTTGCCTTCACCGAGCCGGTAAGACAGGGCTCGCAGTAGGTTGACATCAAAAGGCGGATTCTGATACTCGGCGAAGACTGCCAATGTTGTCCTCGGACGGGTTGCATGCCGTACACCTAATTCGTAGTAGACGTTCGGATTACCGGTCGTCAGATCAGCAATTGCATAGTCACAGAGCAGCAACCGCTCAAACGTCTGCCTGTGAATAAGCCATCCTACGCGTTCTTCATCGGCCCGGACCGGCTCCATGTCCGCAGCGTTGATTGCCGGTCGGATTGCCTGATGGTAGATAAAGTCGAAATTGATTTCGGCCGAAGTCGCTGCGTCCTTTTTGATACCGAAAGGCATCATCACGAGGCAAAGGGGACGTTCAGCCGCCATATAGGTAAGATTAGGGGAAAATGCGGTGAATCACAACCGTCTTTTCGTCGCCCGTGACGGGACGGACGAGAATGGGCCTGCGGGCGCCACGGCCGAGTGCGTCGCTGCGGCAAGGGGTGCGTCCAGGGCCCGGCCGGTGTTGAAGGCAAGCGGGAAGCGTCCCGCTCAAACGCGCAGCCTCGCTCTGCGAGTCCCTTTGTGCCGAGTAAAAGTCTACAGCACCTCGTTCCAGTCCTAATGGCTCCGGACGTTTGTCGGGGCTGCTTCTTCCACCGGCTGCTCTTCCGCCGCCAAGCTCACCAGCGTCGTCGGATGCCGCAGGTTGGCCCTGAGTTCCTCGGCCGAAATCTCCTTTTCCCACCGGCTGATCACCAGGGTCGCGACTCCGTTCCCGACCAGGTTGGTCAACGCGCGGCATTCGCTCATGAACCGGTCAATCCCGACGATCAGCGCAAGCGACTGGATCGGAACCGACGGAACGATCGCCAGGGTAGCGGCCAGGGTGATAAAACCCGCGCCGGTTACCCCGGTGGCCCCTTTGGAGGAGAGCATCGCAACGACCAGCAAACTGATCTGCTGGCCCAGGTCAAGGTGCGTGTTCGTCGCCTGGGCAAGGAACATCGCCGCCATCGTCATGTATATGTTCGTGCCGTCGAGATTGAAGCTGTACCCGGCGGGGATGACCAGCCCAACCGTCGACTCCGCGCAACCGGCTCTGCGCATTTTGGCCAGCATACCCGGCAGGGCGGCTTCCGAGGAACTCGTCCCGAGCACCAGCAGCAGTTCCTCCTTGATATAATTCAGGTACGAAAAAATCGAAAACCCGTTTAACCAGGTGATCGGTCCCAATACGACTATCACAAAGATAATCGAAGTCAGGTAGAAGCAGAGCATCAACATCACCAGCTTGTCCAGCGCAGCCAGGCCGTAGCTCCCAACCGTGAACGCCATCGCACCGAACGCGCCGAGCGGCGCCACCTTCACGATCATTCCCATGATCCTGAAAAAGATTTCGGAAGCCTGCTCGATGACATGAAGAATCGGCTGGCCCTTCGCGCCCATGAACGAGATCGCGAACCCCGACAGAATCGCGATAAAAAGCACCTGCAGGATGTCGCCGTGAACCAGGCCCTCGAAAAAAGAGTTAGGAATGACGTTCAGGAGAAAATCCGTGGGGTTTAAAGAATGGGCCTGCTGCGCGTAGGTCTGGCTCACCTTCGGATCCAGCGTCTTGACGTCGATGTTAAATCCGGCCCCGGGTTGCAGGAGGTTCACGATGATCAACCCGAGGATGAGTGCAAACGTCGAGACAACTTCAAAGTAGAGCAGCGCCCGGAATCCTACCCGTCCCAGCCGTTTCAGGTCGCTCATCGAAGCAATTCCGTGCACGACCGTGCAGAAGATGATCGGCGCAATGATCATCTTCACCAGTTTGACAAACCCGTCGCCGAGCGGCTTGAGATTCTTGCCTAATCCGGGAAACAAATACCCGATCACGATGCCAAGGGCGACAGCTACCAACACCTGGACGTAAAGGATCCGGTACCAGGGTTTTCGGGGAGCAGTGGTATTGGTTATCATGGGAGGAAGCGGGCCTGCGGCCGGTTTACGTTCACAGATCAGGGTTGGATTCCTTCAAATGCAAAGAGGAGCCGCAACCGGCAGAACTGACCATAGCCGAGGGGTGATGGCTGATGCAACAAGGATCACCGGTCCATCGGCCGGGGACGACGGCCGGCGTCGGGACGCCGCGGTCACGATCCCTCAACATAGTTGCGCCACCCACCGTAGTGGGAAATGTCCGTCGCATTGGAAACCGCGACCGACTCGCAAAGAAAACCTTTGACCCCCCGGCCCGCGGCCAGAAAAACGGTGCCGATCGCAAGCGGCGCCGGGACCCGGCCTACAAACCGGCCGAAGGCGTCGTGGGAAAGCCGGTAGACTTCGACCTCGACCGCAGTTCCGGCCTCGGCACGTACCAAACCCGGTTTGGGCGGCGTGGTGCCCGGCAGCGCATAGAGACGGTATAACGGCGCCGTCCGGGTCTTCTCCACAAAACGGGCATCGAGTTCCTGAAGTTCGCGGTGCAGGGGTAGACCACGCAGGTGCGCCCCGACGACCGCCAGTTCGACCCCTCCTCCGGCGCCGCTGTCGGGAACAGGTTCGCCGAGCCACGCCTTGCCGATTCGCCCGAGGGCCTCGTCCTGCCAGGCCGGCGCTACCCAGGTGATCCCGAAAGGCAATCCGTCCGATGTCCGGCCCGCGGGGACCGCCAGGGCACAAAGGTCGAGCAGGTTGACGAAGTTCGTATAGTAACCGAGGCGGGTGTTGAGGCCGACCGGATCGTCCAGCACATCCTCAACCCGGTAGTGGCCCGGCGCCGTCGGCAACAGCATCGCATCGATACGATCCCAAACCGGCAGAGTCGCCCGCCGTAACGCGGCCAAGCGGTCAAAAGCCGCAAATACGTCCACGGCATTGTATTTTTGCTCGTTCTGTAAAATGGCGCGGGTAACCGGATGAAGTGATTCCGGTCGGGTCTCGAAAAACCGCCGGATCGCCGCCACGCGCTCGGCCACCCACGGGCCCCCGTAGAGCAATTCCGCAACTTCGCGGAACGGGGTAAAATCGATCTCGCTGATGTTCCATCCCAGAAAGCGCACCCGTTCAACCGCGGCTTCAAAGGCCGTCCGGTACGGCTTGTTCCCGAAAAACTCGGGCTGCGCAGGAATGCCCACGCGCGGGGGAAAGGAAGCCGGGACCGCGGGCGCGCGACGTTGACGCGAGTAAGGGTCGTTGGGATCGAATCGATCGATGACGGCAAAGACCGCCTCCGCTTCGGCCGCGGTCCTGGTAAAAATCGAGACGCAATCCAGTGAACGGCACGCGGGCACCACGCCCGCGGTCGAGACCCGGCCCCGCGTCGGTTTCAGGCCCGTTAATTCGTTGAAAGCCGCGGGAACGCGCCCGGACCCTGCCGTATCGGTGCCGAGTGCGAATGCGCAGAGATCTGCCGCGACGGCAACGGCTGACCCGGAACTCGAGCCTCCGCTGATCAGGGAGGAGTCAAACACCGAACGCGGTATCCCATACGGCGAGCGTGCCCCCACCAATCCGGCGGCAAACTGGTCAAGATTGGTTTTCCCGATCGGGATCGCCCCGGCGGCGAGCAGGTCACTGACGCACCGGGCGGAACCTTCAGGCCGGTAAGCGAAATCCGGACAGGCTGCGGTCGTCGGCAAGTCGACGAAATCGATGTTGTCCTTAATCGCAAACGGGACCCCGTACAGGGGCAAGTCCGGCGAAGCGTTCCCCAGCGCCCTGGCCCGTTCCAGCGCCTGTTCGCGCGGTACGACGGAAATCCAGATCGCCCCGTCGCTCTGCTCCGCAAGGCGCCGGTAAACCTCGCCGACCACATCTTCGGGGGTGAACGCCCTGTTGCGGTAGCCTTCCAGTAAAGCCGGGATCGCCAGTTTCATGACCAGTCGGCTTCAGTTTTCAATCTCCCGAGCGATGACCGCCAGGCGTTGGCCGGGCATGACCATCTGTCCGGGCTTGCACGTCACGGCCGCCACCGCGCCGTCGCAGGGCGCCGCCACGCCGATCTCCATTTTCATCGCTTCGAGAATGATGAGCGTCTGTCCTTTGGCGACGCGGTCGCCGGCTTGCACCTCGCACTTCCACACGTTCGCCGTGACGGGCGAGTCCACGGCCGTTGCCCCCTCGAGCACTCCCC
>Ga0213876_10000418_pt1 | contig 35437 bp, 55 predicted proteins | sample BarmaccomBMRX_R9_FD_160113 | JGI IMG/M metagenome (GOLD analysis project Ga0213876, IMG submission 160113) | Root-associated microbial communities from Barbacenia macrantha in rupestrian grasslands, the National Park of Serra do Cipo, Brazil - RX_R9 | ecosystem: Host-associated > Plants > Roots... | reverse complement strand
TCCGCCCCCAAGCCTGCCCCCAAAGTCACCGCCCGTGCGGCGGCCTTACCCCAAGCCCCCGAGGCCGCCCTCGAGGACCCCGACGAGGTTTGCCTGCACCTGCGCTACCGGGGCCACGAGGTCACCCTGCGGCGGCAAAAACACGACCCCGACTGGGAGATCCTCCACGACGGGGTGCCCCGGGGCCGCGCCTCCTGGTTTGAGCGCGCCCTGGATGAGGCGATCGAACTTTTGGGCGTGCCCACCCTCTCGCCATGAAGCTTCAGGACCTTGAGGACGGTCAGCTCATTGCCACCAAACTCGACCTGCGCGAGATGCGCCTGGAGATCCTGGAGCGGATGGCCAGACTGGAAGAACGCATGGGTAAGCTCGACGAACGCATGGGCCGCGTCGAACGGCTCATCTGGCTGCCCGTGGCCGCGAGCGTCGCGCAAATCGTGGTGGCCCTCTGGCACCGATGAGCGCCTCGCCCAAGCCCCGCCCGCAGCCGCGGCGGCGCGCCCCGGCGGCCGCCCCGGCCACGCCCCAAGCGCCGCCGCGCCGCGCCCCCTCCAGCCGCGCCAAGGGCGAGGCGCACCGCAAAGCCTTCCGGGAGCGCTTGAAGGCCTGGTGCCAGGCCGAGGAAGGCCGCGCCAGCCAGCTGGCTAAAGGGGTGGGCGTCTCGCGCCCCGTGGTGAGTTTTTGGACCACCGGGCGGCGTTACCCGACCCTGGAACAGGCGCTCGGGGTGATCAAATACCTGCGCGCCCAAGGTTTTGACGCCTTGGGCGGGGAGTAAACAAAAGACCGGCCGGCGCTTCTCACCCCGGGTGAGGCACCGGCCGGCCCTGAGCAACGTTACAGGAGCCCACGCGGGGCTTTGCACGTTGAGGCCAAGCTTGCCACGGGGCGGCCCGGGCCGTCAACTCTAGCGCCATCGGCGCTCCCGGACCAGGCGCCCCCAATCGTCGCGCTCCATCGCGAGGCGAATCCAGCGGTTGCGGGCTTGAGAGGCCCGGGCCGCCCGCCGAAGCAAAAACCCGAGCCAGACCCAAAAAACGCAAAGGGCAAGCAGCGTGCCGCTCAGCGCGCCGGCGGCCAGCCACAGGAGCGCTTCGGGGCTCACGGGCACGAGGCCCCCCCCTCTTGGGGCGCCGGCGGCGCGGCTTCTCGCGGCCCATTTAAATTGGCCAAGGCGACGCAGGCCCCTTGGCGGCTGTAAGGCCCCCGGCGCCGGTCGTAACAGGGCAGCGCGGCCTCGTTGGCGCTGTAGAGGGCCACCCACCAGCCGTTGCGCCGGTCCCGCGCCAGCCAGCGGGGCCGTTCGTCCTCTGAGAGGCGCCCGTTCAACGGGGGCGCGCCTCCTCCTCCTCCTGCTGCGGCTGCGCTTTAAGCCGCGTGACGCGAAAACGCCCCGGCCGCACCGGGGTGATCAGAACCTCCAGCCCTTCCACGCCCGCCGCGCAGCGGATCGGCAAGGCCGATTGCGCCCACAGCTCGATCGAAGCGCCCACGGCCATGGCCCGCAACCGGGCGCGCAACCCAAAGGCGTAACGTCCCCTGGGGTTGGGCCGGCCCTCGCTCGAGCGTAGCGGCGGCAAGTGCCCGTTGCGCCGCCGGCCGGTCTCCTCCAGCCACAGCAAATGGATCGGGCGTTCCCGGCCCTGCCGGCGGCCGGGGCGGCGTTTGGGGGTTAAATCCTCTGCGGCCATGGGGTTAATCGGTGTTAGGCGAGGGGTTAGGCGGGTTAGGTTTTTGGTTGGCAATTCGCTCCCGCAGCCGCCGCAGGGCCTTGAGGCGCTTGAGGTGCTCGCGCTTGGCGTTGGCCCCGGCCCGCGCGGCAAAGGCGATAAAAAAGCCCGCCACAAGCAGGTAGCCCAGTGCGATCCAGCCGGCCGGGGGCATAGGCTATAAGAGCCGCTCCGAAAGGCGGCCCGCGTGCTGAGCGATCACGGCCTGCATGGCGCGGATTTCGTGCTCGGCCTGCGCCGGCTCCATGCGGCCCTGTCCGACCAGCCGGGGGTAGACCTGGCGGCGCAGGCGCAACTCCCGCTCGACGCAAGCCACCATGTCGTCGGCGCTGATAAAGGCATCGGGCCGGGGCGGGGTGGGTGGTTGGTTAGGCATGCGGTTAGTCGATGGTGAAAAATCCAAGTTTTCCCCTCAACGGCCGAAAGGGGAGCGGCCGGGCCTGCTCGAGGACAAAACCGTAAGGGCCGCTAAACCAGACCGAATCGAACTGCGTGACGCAATCCACGAGGGTGGCCTCGCCAACGATTCCCCCCACCTCCAGCCGCTCAGGGATGTCGAGCTCAAAGTGTTCCCGCAGCCATTGGGCTTCTTCGCGTTGGGCGCGCGAATAGGTTTTGGCGGCGTGGAGGAAAAACCGGCCGCGGTGGGGGGTCGGCCAGCCGCGGTTTTCGACATTTTTCTGGCGCGTGGCGATCAGCCAGGCAAATGGTTGGCGTATGGACAGGGCCAACTCAGGCATGGGCGGGCTCCTCCTGCTGCTCCTGCTTTTTGGCGCGGCGCCGCGGCGCGGCCGGTTCGGGCGGCTCGGGCTCGGGCGCCGAGAGCGCCAACTCCTCCTGGCGATCCTCCTCGTTCATGTCGGCGGTGCGCACCGTGCTGCCGTCATCCTCCCGGATCAGGGTCTTTTTGCCCCGGTACGGGTAATCCATTTGCCAGCGGCACCAGACGCTGCGGTGCTCGTAGCCGCTGTGCACTTTACCGGACAGGACGCTGATTTCGGCCTCGGCCAGGGCGATTTCCTGGTTGGCGGCGGCGGTGACGGCTTTTTTGCGCTCCCGGGCTTCCTGGAGCGTGTGCTGCTTTTGGGCCAGCTCACGGCTTAGATCTAACAACTCCTCATCGGAAAAGTTGTGCCTTAGAAACTGCTTGGTCTTGTGGTCGTCCATAACGTTGCTCATGGGGCTTTCGGCCGGTTCCATGGCCGAAAGGTGCGCAGGCTTTGGGGGTCCAGCTTGGACCAGTCGCCCTCGAAGCGGACGCAACGGTCGTCGATGGTTAGAAACGCGGCGGGTTTCTCGTGGGCAAATTCGAACGTTAGCGGTGCGTCGATGGCGTGCATGCCGCCCTGGGCGCGCCATTTTTTTCGCTGGTCATAAAACCACGCCATCATCGCGTCGATTGCGCCGGGCTGCTTCGATCGCGACGAATAGATGACCAGGGTGAAGTATTTTGCGGCTTGCTCGGCCCACTCGAAAAAGCCCGGCGTCACGTCGTCGGTAATGGTCAGCGCATCGACCCAGGCTGACGTGTAGGCGTGGATGACGCCGTCAAAATCGATGCACAAAATTGGCTTTTTACTCATAACCCAAAAAACTGCTCGGTGATTTTGATGGCCTCCAGGGCCGTGTGCACCTCGAGCCGGCTGAAGCCGGCCCGCTCGAGCAGGGCCGCGACGTGCGCCTGCGGCGGGCTGCTGGTTTCGCCTTCGAGCTTGAACTCGAGCAAAAGCACCCGGCCCGCGTGGAAGATCGTAAAGTCGGGCCAGCCGGGCCGGATGCAGCTCTTTTTGGCGGGGTTAGCGCGCAGGTAGAGCCAGCCGCACTCGGTTAGCCAGGCGGCGAATCGATCCTGGCGCGCGAGTTCGAGCCGTCCCTCAGGCGCGGCGGGCGGGGCGGCCTGGGCCGCAGCCTCCAAGAGCCCCAGCGCTTCGCGATCGGCCGGGGCCATGAGCCGCTGGGCTGCCGCCGGCAGGGCTCGGCGGTCAATGCCCATAAGCGCCGCAGTAATCGCAGGGTTCAAACGCCTCAACCAAGCCGGGCAGGAAGGGCTGCGCCGCTTGGCCCGCCAGGGCATCAAACACCGGCCGCTCATCGCCCTTCGCGTAAAGCCTGATGAGCTTGCGCACCCCAAACTCCCGCACGATCGCCTTGGCGACGGCCTGCTGGGGGTCATCGCCTTGGGTCAGCAGGCATTCATCGGCCAGGCCGCGGCAGCCTTTCTGCCGGTAGAAAACCACCCAGGATTTCATCGGCCGCGGTGCCTCCATCGGTTTACGCGCCGGCGCGGCCGCTCAGCAGGGCGGGGCCGCACCTGCAGGATGAGGGCCAGGAAGGCCACGGCCAGCGTCACGGCGGCGGCGTCGGCCGCCCCAAACTCAAGGGCCTGCGGGGGCAGGATCACGCCGCGGCCTCCTCGTGCTCTTGCTCGGCCGCCGGCTCCTCCTGCTGCTGCCCCTGCTTGCCCTGGCCCTCGGCTTTGAGGGCCGCCGCGCCCACCTGCGGCCAACTTTCCACGATCACCCGGATCGTCTTGGGGCTGACGTCGGCCAGCCGTTGCAGCCCCTCGGGAATCCAGCCCAGGGTTTTGAGCGCCTTTAAGAGCCAGTATTCGCGCACCTCATCGTCGCGCATGAGGGCCTCCAGGCGCTCCCAGTCGGGGTTATCGCCCAGGGGGATCTCATCCGCCGCGCGCTGCTCCTCCGCCTGCTGGGGCTTGGGCGGCGCTTTGCCCTCGTGGCGGGCGCGGGCCGCCGCGCGCTTAGCCACCCGGTCTGTAGCGGTGGCCGGCGGCTCGGCCGCGGCCGGCGGCTCAAGCGATTCGATGCGCTTGAGGTAAACCTTACCCGGCTTGGGCGAGGGCTCGACCCAGGCGCGCAACGCGCTGCCAGCGGCGGCCTCCAATTGGCCGCCCAGGGCCTCCTCGGTCGTCTGGAGCTGCACCGGCTCGGCGCCGCCGGCGGGGACCAGGTAGGCAAACCAGTAGCGTTTGCCCTGGTAGTCGCTTGCCCAGGCGCGGCTGATGACCCCTTCCAGGGGCGTTGCCGGATTGTCCGCCCGCCGCCCCGCCGGCCGGGCTTTGGGGGGCGCAGGAGGAGCAACCTCGCGGGCCTCCACCTCGCCGTAAAGCTCGGGGTTGTCCTCGGTGTCCTGGGTGAAGATTTCGCTCGCGCCCGTGGCGGTGAGGATGGCGTCGACCATCGCGCGCTTCTTGGCGATTTTGAGGCAGGTGTTATAAAAATCCCAGGGCGTGAAGCGCGCCGGGTAAAGCTGCCCGCTGCGCGCGTCGGTGCGCGGCTCGACCTGCACCCGGTAACGGTACTCGCGCGTGGTGCAGGCCCCGACGCCCTCCCCGACCACGCGGCCGCTGGGGATGTGGAAGAGTTCGCAGGTGAGCGTGAAGAGGAAATGGTTGTTCTCACGTTCGATGAGCATCGATTGCTTCGGGTAGCGGGTTCCCAGCTGAAAAAGGGTGCAGATCAGTTCGGCCCCGGGTTTCCACAAGGAGGGCTTTTTGGTGCCGGGGATGATGCCGTGGTGCTGGCCGTCCACCATGCAGCGTTTCATCGCGTCCTTGATGGCGCCCACCCGTTCGACCAGCGCATCGGTGGTGATGGTCTGGATCAAGAGGTCGCGCGGGCCGGCCAAGGCCAGGGGGCCTCCTCCTGCGCATGCTCCTGCGTCCGGGGGGGGCAGGGTTGCCAACTCTTTGGGGTTCATGGCGGTCACGTTGCTCATAGGATATTATCTAGCTGTTATCAATGTTTTGCATTACAAACCCGGCCGCCTCGGGGTGGGCCGGGGGAAAGCGGTTAAAAAAGGCCCTTGCGGCCTACGACGGCCACACCGGGGGCAGGAGCAAGGCGCCCAAAAGCCGCGCGTAGGCCAGGGCCGGGTCGGGCACCCGCCCGGGACGCCGGGCCGCCCGGCCGTTTCGGGCCGCAAACGCCTCCAGGGCTTCGAGGGCCTCCTCGGCCGAGAGGCCCAGTTCGCGCGCGTGGCCAAGCGCCAGGCTCAGGAAGGTTTTGGGGTCGGTCGGGGCGCTCATGCCGCACGCCCCCCGTTGTAATATATTTTCGTTGTCATGTAAAGCTTTTGTATTACGTCAGCGATTTCGCTTCCGGGGCGGCGTCCCCCGGGCCGGCGTCATGCGTCCGGTTGACCTTATGGGCGATTTGTATTACAAAACGCCATGCCAAAAGCGCCCAAAACGGCGGCGGCGCCCCCCGCGGCCGGCCGGCCGGCCCAACCCGAGCGGCCCGCCCCCAACGGCCGGGACGGGGCGGGCCGCAAGATCGACGACACCGGTTGCGTGACGATTTCCTTGCGGGTGCGGCCCGAACTCATCGCCGCCTTTGACCGCATGGCCGCCGAGAGCTTGACGGGCGAGGCCGTCAGCGACCTCATCCGCAAGGCGATGCTGGAGTTTGACCGCAACCGCCGGCTGCACCGGGGGTGAGGCTTGCGCGCCTCGCCGGCGGTTGGCCGGCGGGTCCGCCGTGCTGGCTCGGGCCGACTCCATCATCCTGATGTTTCTAAGGGTTTTGCGTAACTCTAAGGCCTCTGGCCAGATCGATCAGCTACGGCAGAATGCAACGCGTTGTCAACCGCCCGGGCGCCCCCGGCGGCTAGGGAAATTCCTAAAAATGCGAGGCGTCGACCCTCCTGACCCCACGGTAAGGCTGATCCCTGATTTGCCGTCCGCCGGACGGCAGCCGTTGGGCGCAGAAAGCCCGCCGAAGGCCCAGGCTTCCAGAGGCGCTGCCGTCCGGGGGACGGCAAGGGCGGACGGCCAAAACGTCATACCAACGGGGGATGTCAAAGCGGGGGTTGCGCGGGGGGGCCGGGGCGGGTAGGGCAGGCGGCCCGCCCGTGTCTAGCCCGCCCGATGCCGACCCCCGAGCCCGACGGCCCCGCCCGAGGCCGATGCGGCTCAGCGTGCGCTGCAGCCGCCAGGAACTGGCCGAGATCGACGCGCGCGCGGCGGCCTTGCGCGTGCGCCGCCGCGACTACGCCCTGGCGGTGTTTCGCGACGAGGCGGCCCGGGGCGGCGAGCTTTTGCGCCGCTTGGCCCAAGGGGCGCCCCGCCCCGCCCCCGGCCGCCGCCGGGGTGCCGCCCGCACGGTCAACGCGACGTTTCGGCTGCCGCCTGAGGACGCGGCGGCGCTGGCCGCGCGCGCGGCGGCCTTGGGCCTCTCGCGGCCGGCCTATGCCTTGTGGGCGTTGCGGGCCGAGCGGTGGCGCGGCGGGGACTTGGCGCTGCGCGCCTAGCGGCGGGGCTTCAAAGCGGCGTCCATTTTACATGACGGCCGCTCGCTGATGTTATGACCCTGTGGTAACCCTGGGGGGGCGCCGCGGCTATGGAACGGGCGTCCCCTTATTGGGCGGATGCGTTAGCCGTATGCTCCGGCGCGTTGGATGGATGATATTCTGCGGCTAACGGCGATTAGGCTTGCAACCATGCAGGCTTGTACTCTATTAGGGTTCCAGTGATTATCTCCCTGATTGCCAACAAGGGCGGGGTAGGCAAAACCACGCTCTGCCTGCTCCTGCACGAAGCCATCCGGCTTGGAGGCCGTTCGGTCGCCGTGCGCGACCTCGATAACATCCAACGCAGCGCCACCAAAGCCCTGGACCGGTTCGGGGGAACCCGCGAAACGCCCGGCCGGGCCTATGAGTATTTGCTGGTCGACACCCCGCCCTCGCTCGCCAGCCCCGCCACGGCCAGCGCCGCGGGCCTGGCCGATTTGATCCTGATCCCGACCTCGCCCAGCCCGGTCGACCTGTGGGAAGCCGAGGCCGCGGTCCAGTACGCCCGGCGCAAGAAACCGCAAGCGGCCGTGCGGCTGGTCCTGAACCGCGTCAAAGCCGGCACGCTGCTTTCCGGCACGATCGACGACAACCTGGAGGCGGGCGCCCCGGCCTGCGCGGCCCGCATCGCCGACCGCCAGAGTTTCCAGCACCTGCTAGTGGCGGGCTGGACGGCCCTCGACCCCAAAGCGCAAAAGGAAGGCCTGGCCCTGCGGGACGAAATCATTGGCCTTGCAGCCCGTTAGCCTTGTACCCTATCATCCTTGCAACCTGTGAACCTTGCATCTTATTAGTATGCCATTAAAACGAGACGCCCTCGCGAAAGTCAAAGCCGACAAGCCCCAGCCCAAAGCCGCCCCGCCGCCCGAACCGGCGCCCCGCCCCGCCGCCCGAACCACGGGGGCGTTTTGGCTGACCCCAGAAGACCGCGCCATCTTCCAGCAGGCCACGGTGCTCTTGGCCGGCGCGGGGATCCGGCCCAGCGATTCGCTGACTTTGCGGGCCGTGTTGCGCATGGCGCTGCCGCTGGATACCCGATTTATCGACCAGTGCCGCGAACTGCTCGAGCAGGACGGCCGCAAAACCCGTCACCAGAAACCGGTTGCCTAAAGAATGGCGGGACAGAGCCCCCCCGGACTGCCAATAGCCCATTAGCCTAATATGCTACTAAAGCAATCGAGGCCCTTGCCGTATCGCCCCGGTATGAAACGACTCTTCTGCGCTGTTCTGCTGTCCGGCCTCCTGCTTTCGGCCGGCGGCGCCTTTGCCGACAACCTCGATGAGCTGGCCGCGGCCGCCCGCCGCGCCGCCGGCCTTGACGCCTCCTGGTACCTTGAATCGATCCTCGAGATGGACTATGGCGCCAGCTGCACCTTCATTCACGGCAGCCCTGACCCGCTTAAAAACGATGGCGTCATCAGCCTGCAGTACGACGCCGGCGCCGGCAGCGTGCGCGTCACCTACAAATGCCTGCCCCGGCCCTGACCCATTCCAGTAATTTTAGTAATTATAATCCCTGGCTCAATTCCTGCCCGCCCGTGCCGTACCCCCAAAAAAAAGGGGGTGGGGAAGGGGTGCGCAAAACCAACGTCAAGCCGAAGCGGCGCCTAATGCAGTGCGCGCTTGCCTTGAGCCTATTGGGTCAGGCGGTCTTACAGGCGGAGTGCGCCGGGCGGCGGGCGCAAGCCCTTTGGCGCTTGTGGCTCGGCCGCCACGCCGCGGCGGCGCCCAGTGAGGCCGTTGCCGCGGCTAAAGCCGAGCCGCCGCCGGCCGAGTAAGTTCCGGTCTAGTCAAGAGAGCCATTCTTTTCACGCTTAAAGAGCAGCTTCCCCTGGAGCAAGACGCCGGTCCGGGGCCTTGCCGGGCCGGCCCTCGCGGGGCTTAACCGGTGGGCTGCGGGATCGTGGTCACCGGGGTCCAGGCCAAGGGTTGGCCCGTGGGGCTGCCGTAGGGGTAAGCGGCGCTCCAGATCGTGCCGCCCGAGTCCGACACAAACAACGTGTCGGGGCAGTCGGGGTACTGGAGGGGATTGGCCACGGCATAGACGTAAGTGATCGTGACGCTGGGCGGGGCCGTGAGTTGCCGCCAATCCACGCCGCCGGCAATCGACAGGTACCACAAGGTGCCGTCTGAAAGGATTTGGTAACTGCGAGGCACTTGGATCGGCGGCCCCGCCGGAAGGATTAGCCCGTTTGAGAGGGTGCGCATAAACGTCAGAAGCTAGGGGTCCGCCCAAACACCCGCATCCAGAAGCAATCCACCGCCATGGTGAGGGAGGTGGTGCCGGCCGATTTGGTGAACCGCCAGCCTGGCATCCAATAAAGCGCGCTGGGGATGCCCGTCGTGACCGTGGCCAGCAAACTCCCGTTGACGTAAGCCTTGACCTGGGTCCATCCCGAATTGACTGCAATTCGCACGACCGTGGGCGTTTTGGCCGCCGGGGCCACGCCCAAATCGGTGTAGGTGGGGGCGCTGTCGGTCCCGACCGCCAGCCGCCAGTTGGCCGTGGAGGTGCCCCCGTGCTCGATGGTTAAAATATTGCCCGTCGTCGTGGCGCTCTGGTTGTCGATGGCGCCGAGGCGACCGCGATAGGTGTCCGTAGCGTTGGACAATGCCAAAAAGCTGACCAGGTAGGTCCAATCAAACGGGAGCTTTGAGTCCGTAAAGGCCGCGGCGCTAAGTCGGGCAAAACAGCCCGAAAAGGTGGCGTTGGCCCCCGATTGCAGCAGCCCGTAACCCAAGCCGTTGTTGACGCCGCCGTAATTGGCACCAATGGCGGCAAAGGTGCCGCCGCCGCCGGTGTTGGCGGTGGTAATTTGCCACCAAATGTTGGTCGAGTAATCAAAGTCGTCGAAGGTGATGCGAGTGGCGTCGCCCGGCACGTTCTGAGTGGCCGTCAATTGACTGGACCGCACTTGGATCGTGTCGCCATCCAACTGGGGGCAGCGGCCCGCCGCGCTCGAACTGGCGGGCGTGTCGACGTAATTTTTACTCGCGGCATCTTGGGCGCTCGACGGGTCGGCCAATGAAGTGATGCGCTTGGAATTGAGGCTCACGTTGGCCGCGGCGGCCGGGATGGCGTCTAACGTGGTGCTCGCCGCCATTTTGGCCGCGAGGTCGCTGGTTAAGTTCGTGACCTTGCTTTCCGCAATGGCGCCCACGCTCGCCACCCCAGAGCTAACCGTCAGCGTGGCCCCATCCACGGCGGTCGCGTTGAGCAGGTCAGCGTACTTGGAACGATCGACCTCGTTTGAATTGCTCCCCGGGCTGGAGGCCCCGACAAAAAGGCTGCTGAGCATCCGCAACGCATCGGCGGTGTCCACGTAGCTTTTGGTGGTGAGGTCGCTTGAGGAAGTCGGCGCCCCGGCGTTACTGGCCCGCTGACCATTAAGGTTCACCGACGCGACGGCTTGCGCGATCTGGTCGAGCGTAGTGCCGCTGGCTAATTTTGCGGCTAGGGCGGCGATGAGCCCGGCCACCTGACTTTGCGTGATGGAACCGACGCTGGCCACGCCGCCTGACTCGGTAAGAGTAGATCCGTCTAGCGCCGAAGCGTTGAGCCCATCAGCAACCTTGGCGCGGTCCACTTCGTTCGTGTTCGATCCCGGGGTGGAAGACCCCACGAAGGTTGCCGTGACCATGCGGGCCGCAATCGCCGTCGTGTTGGCCGCAATGTTCGTGGTATTGGTCGCGATATTGGCCGCATTGGCATCCGTTTCGCTTTTGCGCGCCGCATCGGTCGAAGCTACCGGGGCGGCCACGCCTGTCAGCTTGTGGTTGTTAAGGCTTACGTCCGCGGTAGGCACCGCCCACTGGTCCAGCCGGTAGCCTTGCAGGGCCGTGATTGCGCCCGCGCTCTGCGAGATGTTCGACTCGTCGGTGCTGAGCCGGCTCGAGAGTCCCGTAACCTGGCTGATGGGGATGGTCACCCCGTTAACGTCGACCAAGCGCGCCGCGTCGTTGTTTCCGCTCGGGGCGGACAAGTTAATGATGCGCTTGGAGTTGAGGTCAATATTAGCTGTGGGCTTGGCCCACTGGTCCAGCCGGTAGAGCAACAAGGCGGCAAGTCCGGCGGCATTGGCCGCAATGTTCGTGGTATTGGCCGCAATCGCGCTCGAGTTGGCCGAAATGCTGGTTTCGTCGGTATTTAACCGGCCGCTCAAGCCGGACACCTGGTTTTGCGCGATTGCGCCGACGCTCAGGGTTGCCCCTTGTGAGACGACCGTCGTGCCGTCCGGGCTGTAAATGGTGGGCACGCCGCTGGTGAGCTGCGACCAGTCCAGGCTCACGGCGTCTGAGCCGTTTTTTCCGTGGCTGGCCGCGTGCGGGGTCGGGGTGCGGGCGTTGGACCAGCGCGGGTCGCTTTGCAGCGTAGCGATCGCCGCGGCATAGGCGGCCGAGGCGCTCTGGAGCGTGGCGATATTGCCCTCGTCGGTCGTCCGGCTGGCTTGCAGGGAGCCAATCGCCGCCGCGTAAGCCGCGCTCGCGCTCGCCAGGGTGGCGATATTGGCCTCGTCGGTCGTGCGGGAGCTTTCTAGGCTCATGAGGCGGGTCCCGTGGCCGCTCAGCACGGTCTCGTCGCCGGTGAGCTCGCTTTGCAGGGCCTGGATCTGGCTCAAGAGGTTGTTGGCCTGGGCTTGGAGGGCGGCGAGCTGGCTTTGCGCGGCCGCCAGGTCAGTCTCTTTGGCCGCCGTCGAATCCGGCGGGAAAACGGCCGGCTTGTCGGGGATATTGGCCCACGACACCGAATCGGCGGTCGTAGCCACATCCGCGGTTGAGGCGTGCGACACCGATAGCACCGGGGCCGCCACTACCCGGGCCTCGAGCGCCGGCGCCGGCCGCAACACCGCAAGCGACCCGTACAGGCTGGCCGCCAGGCAGAGGGTACGCACCGGGCCTTGAGCGCCGCCGCTGAGCGTGGCGAGCTTGAGGCCGCCGGGCGCGTGCCGGGGGATCTCGACGCCGGCGTTGCCGGACAGGGACGAGCGCAGGCGGATGACGGGTGCTTCAGGCGGATTCTGGCTCATGTCAAGATCTGGTTATCGAGGCAGTCGAGGAATTGCCACGTGCCGGCCGCCACGGGGATCGCGAAAGAGCCGCTCCGGATCCAGACGTCCCACACGTACGTGAGCGCCGGGTTGGCGGCCGCCGTGTTGGCGAGGGTCAGTACAAACGCCATTTGGCTCAACTCGGGGTGCGCGGCATTGTTGGCCGTGACCTTGCACAGGGCATCGCTGTCATCGCTCTTGTTAGATCCAGACGGTTTGATCGTGAGCTCAGTCCGGTAAGGGGTGAGGTCCAGCCGCGTTGCGTCCGGCAAGGGCGGCAGCTCGAGCTCAACGGTGAGCGATTCGCCTCGGGTCGAGGTGATGGCTTGGCGAAAGGCGGCGTGGGTCATGGTCAGGCGGTCAGGCGTATTGGATCGAGTAGGCAAAATCGGCGGCACCGCTGGGCGCGCTGACCACCAGCTCGACTTTATCGCCGGCGTTGACGCCAAAATGCATGGCCGGCCTTGAGGGCGTCGCGCTCACGTCAAAGCCGGCCCCGCCGGTGGCGCTCAAGCCCCGCACGTGCACGTCAACGTGCAGCCCGCCGCCCGAAAGCTGCAGGTAGACTTGGCTGGTGCTCACGGAGTAGGGCGCGCAGAGCTCGACGGGGTAAGTTTTCGCCGCCGGCGTTTCGATCAGGCCGCGCCAGGAGCCGGGCGCCGGCAGCAACGTCAAGTCGCCCTCGCCGTCGTCAATCAGCGCCAGGCCGGCCGCCGAGAGCATTTTGAGCTGGCCGGCCGAGGCACTGAAAATGAAGGAGGTCCCGTAGGCCCCCGGGGCGTCCGATAGCGCGGTGAGGCCGCCCCCCCCCGGCAACGGCACCGTCACGCCTGGCGCAAGGATCGCGCGAAAGAGCTGCACCGGCGCGTCGCGGGTGTGGACCACTTCGCCGTCGGTCAGGGCAAAGGCGAACTCGGCCGCGGCCGGGATCCAGTCGGCCGCGCCCAGGGCGCTCGCCAGGGCCGAACTGTTAAAGGCGACGCTGGCCGAGTAATAGGCCTGGCTCTGGCCGTCGGTTTGGCGGCTCCAGGCGCTCACGTCGGCCAGCGCTAAGAGCGAGGCGTTGCCGGTTTGCTTGACGCCAAATTGCAGCTGGGGGTTGGATCCAAGGTCGACCGGCTGACCGGCGCGCACGAAGTAAACCGCAAACCGCAGGCTTTCGTCTTGCTTGAAAATGAGCGTGCCCACCTCGCGGGGCGCGGGGATCCCGCTGACCAGGCGGCCCGAATCGATGTCAATGTAGAACGTCATGGCTCAAGAGGTGCGGACCATCCACAGTACAATATTACTGTCTGGAAATGTGTTATAATAACTGGCACTCGAGCCGTTAGCCAGCGCGATCAGGGTGACCCAATCGCCGGCCGCCAGCGAGGCGACCCCAAAAACGTTGATGATGGTTTCCACGCCGGCCGAACTCGGGATGGGTTGCTGGATCTGGTAAGCCACCCGCGCCCCGCCCAGGGAGGTGGAGTTTTTGTTGAGAAACGCGCCTAACCAGCTCGCCGTCGAGCCCGAGGCAAATGAAAAGCAGCCGCCGATGATGTAGGTCCCCGCCACGGGCGCCGTGAGCTTGGATTTGTCGGCGCCACTCGCCCCAATCGTGTCGACCACAATGGTGTCAAACGTCACCACCAGGGCCGTGCCGCTGGTCAGGTTGCCGGGGTTGCCGCTGCTGAATTTCAGCTTGGCGATGCCCGCATTGACGATGAGGGCGACGGCCCCGGCCGCGATCGCCGTGCCGGCCGCCGCGTTGATGCTGCCGCCCAAATTTTTAAGCGTCAGCGTGGCCCCCGAAATCGCCGTGATGAGGTAGACGCCCGCGCCGTTGCCGATCAAAAGGCTGATGTTTAGCGCCATGCCCGTGGCGTCCGAAACCGTCACATTGACGGTGCTTGCGATTGCCGGGGCCGTGAAAGCCGATACGTAAGGATACGCGCCCACGGCCGCAAGGCCCGTGTCCACGTAGTTGCGCGTGGCCGCATCCTGCGGGTTAACCGGGTTAAGGAGGTTAGTGAGCAGGTGGCTGTTAAGGCTGACGTTAGCGCCCGGGGCAGCAATCTGGTCGAGCGTGGTGCTCGTGGGCAGTTTGCCGGCCAGGTCGCTGGTGAGGTTGGTCACCTGACTCTCCGGGATATTCGGCAGTTGGCCGGTGGGCACTTTGCCGCTTGTGTCCAGGCCCGCGTAACCGCTCGCCGCGCCTTTGTGGCTCGTGACCTCGATCACGCTTGGGTCCGGGTACAAGGTGCTGAATGCCGCCGGCGGGTCATCGCTCGTCACCGCATCCTGGTAGACGCGCAAAGGCCAGTCGAGCGTGTGGATCGTCTGGCCGTCGGACGTGACGAGGTAGAACTCGCCGAGGCAATCGACCTCATCCTGGCCGCTCAAGGCCGCGCCCATCGCCGAGGTGTTAAACGTGACGGTGCCCAGGTAGCCGTTATCACTGGTCTGCAACGTCCAGGAGTTAGTCAGCACAAGCAGCGTCGTGCTGCCGGGCTGCCTAACGCCAAACGATAGGGTGGGCGATGACGGCAGCGTGACCTGACTACCTCCCTGGTAGAGGTAGACGCGAAAGGTCAGCACGTCGCCCCGCTTGACGCTCAAAGCGGCCGCGGCCGTGGTGGAGTTCGCGGCACTAACGACGGAAAAAAGGTCTAAGTTTACGAATACATTCATTACATGTTCGTTCGGTGTTCTACCATCGTCCTAACGGGCATTTAGAAGCCTTCAGCTTCGGCTTTAGGCTCGTGCACCCGCAAAGCTTACAGCCCGTCCAGCCCCACGCAGCTCGCCCATGATGCTCGCACCCGTCGCAAACGGCCTGGCGCCGCTGCGTTTGCTCAGCGGGGGCAAAGATAAGGTCGTTAACGCTCCAGTGCTTCATCGCCAGGTTAGTCACGGGCCCGCGGCGCCGGCCAAGACCGTAAAAAGGTTCTCGAGCCCGAAGCCCGAATCGAAGGCCACGAAGCGCTGCGTGGGGTCGTCGCCGCTCGCCCACGTCACGCTGGTTAGCTGAAATTGTAGCAGCCACGCGTCGGTGGCTAACACGAGCGGGGCCGCGGTGGTGTGCCAGCTCCAGGTGCCCCCGCTCACGTCGTAAGCCGGGTCCAGCGCCAGGCGCCAGATGCCCGCCGAGTCCAGGCCGTAGACGAGGGCGCCTGAACTTAGGTACATCTGTGCCCCGTTAAGCGACAGCGAAAGCGAGGCCGAGGCGGCGGTGGGTAATGCGGGGTTCGTGTTGGGGAGCTGGCCGTACAGGCGCACCCGCACATAGGGGTTAACGCAGTCCAGCCGCAGGCGCGGCGCCGGGGGAGAGGACGTGGGGTAAACGCCGCCCCCGAAGGTTCCCTGCACGTACAGCGGGTTCATGACGTCGGCGGCCGTGCGGCGGTAGAGCGAGCCGGTCTCGATCGTGGTGCGCAGGTAGGAAAGCGCCGGGCAGGGGGCGCACGGGGTGCCGCACCAACTCATGATGAGTTCGTTACTCACGAGCAGGGTTGCGGGTTGCGGGGCTGGCCGGCCCAGACCCAGAGTTGTGAAACGGTGGTGCGGTCGCTGGAAAGCACCGTGACCTGGTACCAGGCGGCCGTCTCGCCCGCCGGCGTGGTCAGCCAGGCGCCGCTTTCAGTACCGTCGCTTGTGCCGTTACTCGGGGTGCGGTCCGCGGGCCCCAGGTCGATCACGGGCCCCGTGGCCGATTCTTTGATGGGCTGCCCGTTGGTGGTCCGAATCCCCTGCAGCCAGTTGACCGCCTCGATGAGCTGGTTAATCACCCGGTTGTATCCGGGGATGCCGCCGGCGCTGATGGGCTTGATTTTTTGGTTCAGCATGGCGCTAAGGGGTAGGCGACACGTAGCTGGGGTTCGAAAAGCCGATGCTGCCTAAATTGTACTCAAGGCCCCAGGTCTCGGTGCAGTCCCAGCTGCCGGCGCTCGCCACGGGCGTCGGGTCCCACGGTTCGCCCTGGTTCTGCACCGTGCTCGGGCTGCTCTGCTTGGCGCTAAAACGCGTGACGGTTATGTTAGGTTTGATCGGGTTAGGAAAATGCGGGTAGCCGCTGTAAGTGCCGGCGTCCAGCGGGCCGGTGTTGAGGTTGGTCCAATGGTCGACGATGCGCACCAAGGAGGGCGCCAGGTCCGAAAAAACGGCCCCGTTGGGGTATTGGTAGGCGGTGAACGAAAAGGTGGCCTCGAGCGTCGAATAGAGCGCGCTGAACTCCGCCTTGAAGAGCCCCGCGCCCCCGCCGATCAGGTCGACCGCCGCGGGGCCGCTCCACGAAAAGCTTTTATTCACCAGGTCAACGGTGATGGCCAGGTTAGAATAGGGGATGCCTGAAGCGCCCACTTGGCGTTTTCCGTCGGTGCCCGAGTACGTGAGCGTCACCTCGATGAGGCCGCCGCCTGCGTCCTTGCGGCTCGCGCCGGTCAGGTACATCTGGCGGTTGACGGGGTGCAGGCTCCCCAGCGCAGGAACCCAACCCGAGTAATCCGCGTCGAGGCCCTGGTAGACCTGCGTGTAGGTCGTCACCGCCCCGAAGCGCTGCTGCGCCGCCCGCTCGGGCAGTTCGGTGAAGGTGCGGGGTCCGGTGTAGATCGCGAGCGCCATGGGTCACTGTTGCGGGCTGAGGGCTTCGTCGAGCTGGTCGGCGGCATCGCCCAGCTTGTCGGCCGAGTGGCTGAGTTTATCGGCGGCCTCTTTCTGGCCGGTGGATCCCGGGGACGCCACGCGCCCGGTCATGCCCGTCACATCGGCCAGCCGCCAAGCGTCGCGCCAGGCCTTCACCTGCGGTTCGAGCTCCAGAAAGGTGTTGGTGATGTTGAGGGCCGCGCCCTTGAGCCGGTCCATGAGGCCGGGGTCCTGGTCGGCTTTCGCCGCGCCGGCGGTCGCCGGGTGGGGCGCGAGCATCAGCAGCACGTTTTTGACCAGCGTGACCGCTTTGCCGAGCTCCGTGCCGAACTCCTTGGCCGCGCCCGTGGCGGCCGGCAGGTTTTTGACGAAGGCGTCGAGCACCTCTTTGAGCGCCGAGACCACCGGCACGGCCAGCGCCTCGGCCAGCGAACGCTTCAGCCGGTCGAGTTCCTGGGACAGGTCGGCCATCTTGCCCGGGATGCCCCCCGCGCGGGCCTCGGCCGCGCCCTCGGCCGTCTTGCCGGGGCCGGTGAGGCCCAGCAGCGCTTGGAGCACCCGGTCGGCATTATCCTCAGGCGCCTCTTCGAGTGCCTTGGCGACCCCGACCCGAGGTTCGTGCTGGGCCGCCCAATCGGCCGACACGCGCTCGCCTTCAGCGATCAGCCGTTCCTGGGCCACCTTTTTGATCTTGGCGTCGATCCTGGCTAATTCCGCGCGGTCTTGGTTGGACTGCCGGGCGTGCTCGAGGCCTTGCTCCTCCTGGTCGGCCCGTTGGCGGATCTGCTCGATCTGCTGCTTTAAAGCCGCTTGCGCGGCTTTCTGCGGGTCGTCTTCGGGCTTGGCCTCCAGTTGGGACAGCTGTTGTTCGAGCGGCTTAATTTGCGCCTCCGCCTTCTGGCGGGGCGAGGGCCCGGCGCCCAAGCGTTCGGCCAAGCGGGCCCGTTCTTGTCGCAAGGCCGCCAACTGCTCGTCGGAGGCCTCCTCCTTCTGGCGCGCCGCTTTCTGGGCGGCCTCGTCTTTGGCGGGGCTCGCCGTCAGGCCGCCCGGCACCCCTTCCTGCACCCACCTGGCAAGCTCGGAATGCTCGCGAATGAGCTGCTGAAGCGGCCGAAAGTTCAGTTGCTTGGCTTGGGCGAAAGTCTCGGCCAATTCCCCGAGGGGCAACTTGAAGCGCGCCGAGAGGTCCTGCAGTTTCTTCAGCAGGTCGACGACCTCTTGCTCATCGCTGTAGCCGGCGCCCACCAGCGTCTTGGCGGCGGCAAGGTTTTCTCCCTGGCTCCCGCGGTGGCCCGAAATGCCCACGATCTTGTCGACCAGGTCCTGGCCGGCCGCTTGGTCGCCGAGTTCCCGGCCGAGGTCTTTGGCGGCGCGGCTGAGCTCGCCGATGGACTTGAGCCCCGCTTTGCAGGCGTCGATCAGCGTTTGCCCGAATTTCTGGGCCGCCGATTCGGCGCCGCCGAAACCGCCGAGCGCCTGGTTAATGAGGCCCAGGCCGTTGGCGCCGGCCAGGCCCAGCACCACGTTGCGCACGCCCTCGAGGTGGGAGACCATCTTTTCCTGGAAAGCGCGCGAGGCCTCGGCCGATTCCTCGAGCTTGCGGCGGAGTTCTGAATTGTCCGCCCCAATGCGGACGCGAATCCCTTCCTCGCTAGCCATTCAAGATCCTTTCTTCTTCGATTCGTTCCGCCCGGTCGATCGAAGCGCGCAGGTGCTGCAGCTCCACGGGGTACTCCCGCAGCTGGAAAAACATCGCCTGGGCTTGGATGGCGTGGGCGAGGGGCATACGGTTTAGGACGTGCTCGAGCGTGTGGCCTGAGGCCTGCGCCGCCGGGATCCCGATTTGGAGTTGCCATGCGGCCTGGTAGCTTTTTTTTTACCCGCGCCGTCGGCCATGCCTTTGACGGTCTCGAAAAAGCTGGCCGCCACCTCGGCAACGATTTTCTCCACCAGCGCGATGCCTTCCCAATGGCCGGCGCTGCCGTAGGCGATCCCGCGCGCTTGCGCCCAGGCGAAAGCGGCCTGAATCGCTGCGGCCGGGTCGCGCCGCGCCATCCAGCCGGCCACCTCGGCCTCGTCCATCGCGCAGAGCCACAAAACGATCACGGCGTCGTGGTAAGCGTGGCTGTAGGTGCCTTGGGCGGCCAGTTCCTCCACCGCCGAGCCGACCAGGCCGATGGCTTGGCAGCCGAGGGCGAGCGCGACGGATTGCCTCATGGCCGTCCAGGGCGCGAGGTTTTGGCCTTGGAAAGGGTTGGATTGAGCGCCGTCGAAAGCTTGCTGCGCGGCTTTCGGGGGCTCCAGGGTTGCGAGGTCCTCGGCCAGGCTCATTGCCCGTTTCCCCCTTTGCGTTCCGGCACGTACTTAAACCGGAATCCCTGAAAACTGCTGCGGCCGGTTGCCGGGTCCTGCACCGCCTCGCCGCCGATGATCACAATCTCGGGGGCTTGCTCGCGTAAAAACCAGACCATGCGCTGGTAGTTCTCGAGGAACCGGCGCCCCAGCACCACCGCGGCCTTGGTGAAGGCCGCCTCGAGCGCTTCGACCGCGGCCCGCACCGCCGGGCTTTCGCTGCCTTTGAAGGCCTCCAGCAGCTTATCGAGGTCCCGGTCAGCCGTGCCCTCGTCATAGGTGCGGGCGTAACGGCCCACGACGTCGTTGGTGTCGTTGAGGAAAACAAAGTTCGCGACGCCGCCCGAGCTTTTCGGGTGCTTTTCATCGAACGAAACGTAGATGCCGCCGCCCTGTTCGGTGGGGACAAATTTGAGGCCCAAGGTGGCCAAAACCACCGCCTTTTTGGTGTCGGTCACCGCGCCTTTGATGACGCCCCGGCCTTCGGATCGCTTAACGGTTTGCAACAGGACTCTCCTTTTGGTGGGCCTGCGCTGTCAACCCAAGCTGCGCCGGGCGTTGAGCTTCTTCTGGAGCCGGGCGCGTAAATCGGCCGCTTTGGCGTTGAGCACGGCCTGCAAGGGGCCTAAGCCGACGGCCTCGGCCCCCACCGCCAGGTTGGCGAGCTCGGCCTCGAGCCGGTTCACGCTCGCCCGCACGCCGTAGCCGCGGGCGGCCTTGCCCTTGGGGTTTAGCTCGCCGCCTTTGGATCCGAACCCGCGGCCGCCGAAGGCCAAAACGGCCTTTTGCCAGCCCGCATAGGCGATGTAGCCGGCCGAGCGGCGCCGGGCCGATGCCAGCTTGCGGGCCGCGTCCCGGATCTGCTGCCGGTTCATGGTGCCCCCCTTCTTTCGGTCGCGTGACGCCACGATGGCGACGGCTAACGGGATGAGCCGGGCCCGGGAGCGCTCGCGGCCGCGTTTGTCCTTGTCCCGGGAAGTGACCCAGACCTTTTGCCTCAGGTCGCTGGCAATCTTCGATGCGCTGGCTTTCGGGGTTGCCTGCGCGGCCTTGATGGCCACGTCGAGGCAAGCCGCGTTAAGCACCTCCTCGATCGTGCGTGAGCTGTAAGCCGCGTAATCCTCGAGCGCCCGCTCAAAGGCGCTCGCGTCAATGTGGTAGCTAACCACGGCCGGTTAGGTCGTGGTCTCGCTGGCCACGCCGTAGCTCGGCGCGGTGCCGGGCGTGCCGGTCTGGGTGGCGGCCGCGGCGAGGTCGTCGCTGTCGTAGCCGGTGGCCGTGATGGAGAGCGTGGCGGCTTTGGTGTTCTCGCTATCAATGGAAAAGTCGTCGACGACCCACGCCCCGCCCGTGATGCCCCATGCGGTGGCGTTGGCAATGGTCAAGATCATCCCGATGTAGCCGCTCCAGGAGCCTTTGAGCTCGCCGGCAATGGTCGCCGTCCACTTGTAGGAGTGGTCGATGCGGCCGGCGAATCCGCCCGCCCGTTTGCGGATCTCAATTTTCTCCCCCTGCCGCCGGAACGTCACTTTGGTCACGTTGAGGCCGGTCTCGTCGGCCGGCACGCCCATCACGTAGCCGGAGAGGTTCGTAAAAATGACAGCGGCCATAGGTATGATCGGGTGCGGCTGTCAACTCGGGATGCAGCTGACCAGGATCTCCCGAAGGTTTTCCCGGCGCTCGCCCGCAATCCGGTGGTCGGCGCGGTCCCAGGCGTCTTGCTCGGTCGCCAACAAGGAAAAAGCCGACAGCGACGCCGGCGGGGGTACCGGCCGGCTGGAGAGCGCCGACTCGAGCGCCGTCAGAACGTTTTCCACCGTGGTGATGTCCCCGTCGGGAACCAGGCTGACGTAGCTGAAAGCGCACCGGAACACGTACCGCGGCCGGCGCACCGGCTCGACGCGTTCGAGCGTCGCTTTGATCACGAGGCCCTGGTAGGTCTCATCGTCCCCAGGGGCTGCCATGGCGTGCCGGATCACCGTGCCTTGCGGCAGCTGCGGCGTAATCAGGTCAATGAGGGCCTGTTCTACCTGGTAGTCGAGCACAAACTAATTTGTACCAATTTGAGCCGAATTAGTATCAAGCATTCGCCTGCACGCAATCGATCGTCCACAACTGCGGCAGGTCCTCCACCGACTCGACGCGGTAAGGGATCATCTGAAACGTCACGGCGGTGGCCGGCGCCGGTAGCGGGTATGCCTGGCCGGTCTGGGGGTTGGATTTCGCGTAGGAGAGCCGCACGCGCCGGGCCGCCGGCGAAAAGCCTTCGACGTAGGAGAGCGCCCACGTCGCCGCCACGTCCCGGATTACCGGCACGGTCACGCCGGCGATTGATGCCACTTCCCCCAACAGGCTTTGGCCGCGTTGGGTAATCGACGGCAAAAGCGCGCTGATGTTCATCTATTCGACTTTGGCCGGCGCTTTGGTGCGCGCCGGCGCCGGCGCTTTGGCCGGCGCCGGCGCCCTCATCACGTGATTAAAATCGTAGCTTTGCCAGGGCGTGATCGGCCAGCCGAAGTCGCCCCGGTAGATGGTCCCGCGTAAGAGCTCGCCCCGGTTGCCCGGGGCCATGACGGCCTTTTCGGCCTCCACGACGTCATCGCCGCTGTAGAGGCAGCTGCGGCCGCCCTCATGATCCTCGCCGAAAGCTAACACCCACATAGGTCAGTAATCAGGCGCCGGCGCCCTGAACGAGCAGGATCGCATGACCCGGCACGCCGATCGCAACGCCGTACATGAGGGTGAGCGTCATCTGCAGTTTGCCTTTCCACGGGTCGTACATGTAGCGGTACTGGATGGTGAGCCCCGTGTCGGGGTCGCTCACGTTTTGGATTTTCGCGGGCACCGGCACGTCGGTCACGAACATGCCGGGGTCGGCCGGCACGCGGCTGGCGAACACCAGGCCCGCCGGCGTGCCGAACCAGCCCAGGTTGCCGGCGCCCGTGCCGGTGGGCGCGTTGGGCAATTCGGCGTACTCGATGATTTTCTCAAAGCCCGCCAAATTTTCCAAGACGCCCTGCATGAAGTCGGGCTCGTCGTTGTAGTAGAAGCGCGAAACGATGGTGGCGTCGGCGCCCAGGGCCGCGAAGACGTCGGCGTTGACGAGGCCGAAGCGGTTGGGGCCGGCGCCCGCTTTGGAGAGGGCGGCGCGGATGGCAAGCAACGTCTGGCGGGTGACGTTGCCAACGGCCGTGACGCTCACCGCGGCGTTCTGCGTGTTGCCGGATGCCGGCGTGCCGAAATTGGCGACCACGGCCTGGCCCCAGAGGTCGAGGGAAATCTGGCGGCCGAGGCTGTAGGCGGCGCCCTCCAGCTGCTCCTGGGGCAGGTTGCGCACCGTGCTGGAGAGCTCCTGGTCGTTGAAGGCCAAACTGACGTGCTTGTGCTTATTGATGGTTACGGGCACGTCTTGCGTGACGGAGCTCTCGGCCACGTAGCCGTTAACGGTGTCGTAGTCCTGGGCGGGCTGCGGCACGACCACGCGGCTGATGACGTTCTGGTTAAATTTTACGGCCGCGCTCGAGAAATCGGTCGAAATGGCCGTGATTTGCGGAAAGCGTTTTTTTAGAATCGCGATCACCTCGAGGGTGACCTCCGCCGGGCTGAGCGTCCCTAATTGGTTAGGCATACCCTGTTATTTTTTGGTTCGGAGTTGTCGGGCTTTCTCGGCCAGCCGCCCGAGTTTTGCGGGGTCTTTTTCGACGGCCATCTGCGCGCGCACCTCTTCGAGGGTCGACTCACCGCCGGGGCCTTCGCCGGCGTCGGCGATCGCCAGGGCGCGGCCGCCCTGGGCGGCCAATAGCTCGCGGGCGCGGGCCTCGACCGTGCGTTGATTGGCCTCGAGCCCCTGCGCCTGGCTGCGGGCCTGGTCGCGCTCGGTTTGGGCGGCCTGCAACGCGCTTTGCGCTTGTTGGGCTTGGGCGCGCGCGGCGTCCCGTTCTTGTCGCGCCGTTTCGGCCGCGGCCTCAAGTTCGGCGCTGCGGGCCTGCGCCTGGTTAAGTTGGCTGCGGAGCGAATCGGCCTCTTGAGCCCGGGCCGAGAGGTCGGCGGCCTGGGACTCGAGCTCGGCGATTCGCTCCCGGGCTTGCGTTAGGGTTCGGATATCGCTCATCGGTTGCCTGGTCGCCCGTTGTCAACCAGGCCCAGGAGCGCCTGGTAGGCGTCGCCATAAGTGCCCAGCCCGTCGACCAGGTTAGCCGCCCGGGCGGCCTGCCCGAAGTAGGCGCCCCCGGCTAACCCCGCAAAGTCGATCTGGCGGTAGCGGCTCACGAAGCCGGTGAAATCCGCGTAGAGCGCATCGGCCTGCGCCTGGAGGTGGCGGCGCTGCGCCGGCGATAAGGAGGGGCCGGCCCCGGCGCTCTTGAGCTCGGAATCCTGGCTTAAAATCGGCGCGAACTCCAGCCCTTCCTGCGCCCACAGCCGGCCCTGGTCCACCCAGGGAAGCATCACGCCTATGGAGCCCACCGCGGCGCTGGGGGCGGCCAGGATGCGCTGGGCGCTTGCGGCCAGGTAATAGGCGGCCGAACACATGATCGTGTCGGTGTAGGCAATTACCGGCACGCCGGCCGAGGCGATCAGTTCGGCCGTTTCGCCGGCGCCGTTGGCCATGCCGCCGGGCGAGTCCAGGTGCAGCAAGATCCCGCGCGCCCCGTCGTCGACGGCGGCCTCCAGAGCAGTGCCGATATCCTGGTAATCGGCGCCGCCGCAGATTTTTTCGAGCCAGGAAAGCCGGTTGCCCAGCACGCCGGACACCGGCAGGTGGGCCAGGCCCGCCCGGTCGATGGTGCGGCCGCCCGCGGCCGGCGGCGCGCCCTCTGAGCCCTGTTGCTGCTGCCAAAAGCTCGGCGGCACGTCGCCGGCCAGCTTGGACTCCAGCAGTTGGCGGATGGCGGCGTGGCCGGCCGGCGTGATCAGCCAGGGCTCGTACTGGACGCGTTCGATGATGCGCGAAAATCGTTTCATGGCTATTGGTCGGCCTCGTCGGGTTGGCCCGAGCCGGTGATTTCCGGTTCGGGCAGGTCAGAGAGGTCGATGCCCGTCTCGGTCTCCACCTGGGCTTTGATCTGGCGTTTGAGTGCTTGATTTCGGTAGTAGGTGAGCAGGAAATCCTCGTAACTCTTGCCGCGCGCCTCGACGGGCTCGGCCGGGTCCAAAATCTCGCCCTCGATCTCGAGCAACTCGGCTTTGGCGTCGCGGCCGAAGTCGACGGTGATTCGCGGCGGCAGGGTAAAATCCCACAGGTACCACTCGTCGCAGCTGGGGATGCGCCCGATTTTGCTCCCCTTGGCCACGCCGTATTGCACGATGCGCCGCGCGGCTTTTCGTAGCAGGTCCTGGCGGTCCTGCACGAGCCGGTTGGCGCGCGCGGCCAGCGCACGGCAATTGGCGCCGCCCAACTCGCCCTCCCGGTCGACGAGGTAGTAGGGCCAGACGGGGTCAATCAGAAAGCGCAACTGCACCCCGATAAAATCGTGCCACTCTTTGGCCGGCCGATTGAACTGGAACGCCTGGACCTTGCCGCCGTTTTTGGCCGAGAAATAGCGGGTTTGGGCCGCGTCCTGGAACTCCTCGTAGGCCGTGCGCGCCGGCCCTTCGTTTCGCGCCGGGGCGGCCTCGGCGTCGAGGGTGGCGCTGGGCGCGGCCGGCACGATGCGCAGCGCCGCGCTCGGGTCGTTGGGGTCCAGGCCGCCCAGGTCGTTGGATTCCAGGATGGCGATGCGGCTGGCGAGCTCGAGGAAGCGCTGCTCGTTTTGGAGCAGGGAGAGGATCGAGCGGCCCTGGTTGATCCCGTGCGCGGTTGCGGGAATGGCGCGGGTTTCGTCGCCGATCTCCAGTTCGCGCAGCCGGATCATGTCGTCGGTGTTGACAAGCGCGTCTTCGCTGCCGTCCTCGGCGTCGCCGTGCACCGAAAAAGCAATCGCGCGGCCGGACCTGTTTTTGACGACGCCGTCCTTGCAGAGGTAGCCGTCGTAAGGGCCGCCGATCAAGCGGCCGTTGCGATCGGTCGCGCCCGGCTTTCGGGGCTGCGCCACGCGGTAGCGGGGCACTAACTGGATTTGCGGGTAGCCCTCATCGGTCTCGGTGAGGTAGATGAATGCCTCCGAGTAAATGTCCAGCTGGATCGACAGGAGCCAAAGCGTGGTCTGAAAATCAAACTCGGTCCCCAGTACGTTACAGACCGGATAAAAGTTGTGAACTAACCAATCCTGCGCGGCCGACTTAAAATCTTGATCCGAGCCCTTGAAGACCGGCAGCCAATGGCGGCCCACGGCGTACATGGCCTTGTCCTGGATCGCCACGCGCAACGGTCCCAGGTTGGCGTAGAGCCGGCGCGAGTGGCTGCAGAGGGTGGCGACGTCGCTGGCCTGAATGTGCTTGTCAGACGGCCCAAAAAAAATGTTCCACCAGAAGGGCTTGGTGAAATCCTCCCACTGACTGGCGTCGATCAGGCGGTAGGCTTGCGGGATCATGTCGCTTGGGTTAGGCGAGGAAGCGGGCGCTGGTGCGCCGCACGACGCCGGCGCGGCCGCTAGCGCGCTCCAGGGCCTCCTGGTGCGCCGAGATGAGCTCCGCCAGGCTCATGGTGTGCTGGTAAGCGGCGCTTTGGCCGGGCACCGTAAAGGCGGTCATCTGGCCGCCGTCTTGGCTGGCGAGCTTGGCGATCAGGCCCCCCAGGGTGGTGCGCAACTGGGCGAGGTTGGCGGCGTCCAAGAGCGCCCACGCCGTCAGGGCCCGGACCAGTTGCGCGTATTCCATGGTTTGTTGTCAGGGGAGGGCCTGTCAACCGTTACAAGCTCAGCACGCCGGCGATGATCGCCGCGGCTGTGGCGTAGTACTCTACGTCGAACGCGTGGTTCTGGTGGCTGGTCCGCACCCAGCGGTATTCGCTGCGTTTGGTTTTGGGGTTGACCATTTCGCGCTTGGCCTCCCCGAAGATTTGCGCCCGATACTCCGGCCCGACGTCCCCGGGCACCTCCCAGCCGAGCGATTTGCCGTCGCGCAGGTAGGCCGTGATGTCCTTGAGTCTTTCGCTGGCCAGGAAAATGAGGCGCGCCTTCACTTTGCCCACCGCCACCTCGCGTATCCGGCTGTACACCCGGTATTCCTTGCCCACGACGCGGCCGAGGGCGTCTTTTTTGGGGTGCTCAAAGGCCGTCTCGCCCGTCCCGTGCAGGGCGAACCAGCCGAATTTGGCGCACTGCTTGTAGACGGCATCCGAATCGTAGCTCGCATCCTGGAACACGAAGCGGTCCTCGACCTGGTAGCGCAGCTGCAGCTCCCGGAGCTCCTCCTCGGTCAGCGCTTTGCCGTAATACACCAGCCGCGAGGCCCCATCGTCGCGGAATGCGCGCACCAGGCACCAAAAATGGTCTGATTGGCGGTCGATGGTCAGGAAACGCACCGCCTCGCGCTCGATCTTCTGGCCGGCCGCGTAGGCGTGCCAGGAGTAAAGCGCGGTTCGGAGCTCCGTTTTGCGATCGTCCTGAAAATCGTCGCGCCAGAAGCGGCTCGATCGCTGGGTTAGGTACTGAAACCAGGGTTCGCGGTCGCCCAGTTTGAGCGCCGCACGGGCTTTGAGGAACTCCATGGCCAGCCGGGACCAAGGCACTCGAAAATTGGCCATGGCCGGAATCACGTAGGTCTCGCGGGCCGGCTCTTCGCCGGGACGGACGAGCTCCCAGCGGGCGGCGCTGACCAGTTGCCGGCGGTTTTCGGCCGTATCGGGGTACTGCTTTTCGCAGGCCGGGCACACCAGGCGCACGCTCTCGCGCACCCGTCGCCAATCGATTGGGGCCTCCTTGTCTTCGTCGCCGTTCCAGCGCAGCTGCGCGTCGCGGAACTCGGAGGCCGCGCCACAGGCGCACCGCCAATGGAAGCGGTACTGCTCGCCCAGCTCGCAGGCCTGGTGCCATTCGGAGCCCTCATAGCCGGCCTGGCTGACCAGGATCAAGCGGCCGTTCCAGCGGTCGTGCAGGCGTTTGCGCAAATAGCCGATGAGGCCCTGGTTCCACATCCAGCATTCGTCGCCCAGCGCCCAGCGCACCGAAATCTGCTGCAGGGACGCTTCGTTGGCCGCGCGGGCCGCCACGAACATGTGCTTGAGCAGCAGGAGCTTTTTTTGCCGGTCACTTGAGCGCGGCATGTATTCGCGGATCGGCTCGCAGCGCGACAGTATCGGGTTGAGCCGGGCGTCGAGCCACTGCTCGAGCAACTCCTCGTTTTTGCTCGCCACCAGCACGTCGCCGGGGTCCTCGGCGGCGATGTAGCAGATGGCGGCCTCAAAGAGCGTGGTTTTGCCGATGCCCGGCGGGGCCACCACGTTGAGCTCCCGCATGGCGTTGTCGAAAAACCGCCGGAAGGGCTGCTGCAAGGCCGGAGTAGCGCCCGGGTCGTAATACTCGGCGATGTCGGAATTGAGCCGCACGTGTTGGGCGGCCCATTGGTCGGGCGCCTGGCGCGAGGGCGGCCGGATCGCGCGGCAGAAGGCCTCCAGCAGCTCGGGGTGCTGCGACATCACACGCGGCTTTGGGGTTCAAAAAAGGTTTTCGGGATGGCCAGGGCGCTCAGCGCGTGCTCGACCTTCTGCGCCACGATGCGCTCGATGTCGGCCTCGCTGCGGCCCACCAGCGCGCAGGGCAAATCCGCGCGCAATTTGAGCAGCCGGCCCCGCACGACGCTCGCGATCTCGGTAAACATCGTTTTGACTTCTTCTTTGCGCACGGCGTTACGCTGGGTCGCCGCCAGCTCAATGGCCAGGATGTCGGCCGCCAGCGCCGTTTTGCGCGCCCGCTCGTAGACGTAATCGTAGGCCTCAGCGGCCCGGCCGGCCGCGGCGGGGGGTTTTTCGGCCGGTTCATTGAGCCGCGCGCCGGCCAGGTAGGCGCGCCAGGCCTCCAGGTCGAGGGTTTTGGGCGCGCGCGGGTCCTTGCGCCGGGCATAGAAGGTCACCCGGGATATCCCCAGCTCGCGGGCCAGTTCCGACACGTTCATGCCCGGTGTAAAGTGTCAACCTTTACACCTTTACAGGGCGCCAGAAAAAACCGGTTGTTAAGGCGATTCAAAATCGCAATTACAAGAATTTTGGGCCAGCCGGACACTGGCCGATTTTTTTTCGCGGGTGAAATAGATTCCTTAGTCGGATGCGGGCGGCCAAGCTTGGCCGTGCGTCAGGCTCAGGCGCCGATGGCCGCATCGATGCGCCGGCTGAGTTCGTCGGGCGCCAGTTGGTGCTGCCAGTCGCCGTGCAGCAGCTGCAGCTGGCGGGCGCGTTCGGCCAGTTGGGCAATGATTTCCCTGAGCTCCACGGCCTGGCGGGGCAGCTGAGCGTACACCTGGTCGTAGACGTCGGCCAACTCCCGCCACAGCTCGGCGATTGGGGCCGCCTCATCGCTGGCGCGGCTGAAGCGCGCGCCGGCCACGAACATGGCCTGGGCGGTGCGGTGAAGGGAGGCCAGTTCGGGCTGATCGCGCCAATTCATTGCCGGTGGGGCGTGGGAGGTTTTGCCGCCGGCGCCTGCGGCCCGTTTAAGCCCCGCAGGGCGCCGCAAGCTCCTTCGCGGCCGTAGGGACCCAGGCGGCGGTCAAAACAGGGCCAGGCGGCCTCCTGGGACGAATAAAGCACCACCCAGCAGCCGTTGCGTCGGTCGCGGGCCAGCCAGCGGGGCCGCTCCTCATCGCTAGAGCCGGTAATCCATGGGCAGGGGCTCCTCACAACCGTTGGTAAAAGTCGACCAGCGGGCGCAGTTTCTCGCGCAACATCTCGCGCTGCCGGGGGTCGTAGCGGCCCGGGTCAGAGTCCATCATGGTGCGCACCTTGGGGCTTTCGAGCAAGCGGAAAACCGGCTCCAAGAACGATTGCAGGCCCGCTGGCGCCGGCTCGCGGAGCTCGGGGGCGCGCAGGATCCCAAACTCGACGTACAGCTGCCGCAACGAGGGCAACTCGCTCGGCAAAAGCGTCACGCGCGACGTTTTTGAGCGCTCCCATTCGGCGGCAAACTGCATGTAGCGCTGCGCGGTGCGGGCCGGGAGTTTGGGCGCGCTGCGCCGCAACCACTCCAGCCAGCGGCCGTGCGGCAGGAGGGCCTTTTGTTGCGCGAGCAGCCGGCCGCATTCCAGGGCGTGGGCGGCCGCGTCGAGCAGGCAGCGGTGCGCTTGGTGGCCGGCCCGCATCGCCTGGGCGTGGTGGTGCAGGATCTGCGGCCCAAAATCGGTCTCAAGGGGGGCTAATGGGGCGGGCGGCATCGCGATAGGCTTGTTTGGCGCGATCGGTTTTGAGCCCGAAGGCCGGCGGCAGCCCCGACATGCGCAAAAACCTCGTCACGCCCTTGGAAAAATCCTGCTTGGTGACGCCGAATTGAAGCGCGAGCTCGGTGACGGAGTGGCCCTGCACGCTGGGCAGGCCCAGCGCGACGGCCCATTGCGCGTTGGCCAAGTCGCGCCGGCGGCTGGTCTCCAGGAAACGGAAAACCGCCTCCAGGCACAGCGCCAGGCGCTGGGCGGCGTCGCGGTAAGCGTCGGCCGTCACGTCGAGCGGCTCGAGCTCGTCGACGGGGTGTGCGTTGCAGTGGGGCTCGCGGATGCAGTAGGGCGCCATAGGGGTTTTCAGAGTCCGGCGCGCGCGATGGCCGCGCCGATGAGCGCCGCCACCGCCTCGGGCGGGTTATCGGCGGCGATCTGGCGCAGCTCAGCGACCAGGCTTTTGAGGCCGGCGATCTCCACCTCGCAATCGGCCAATTGGCGCGCTGCGGGCGGCGGCGCGCCCAGTTGGGCCGGTTGGCTCACGACGCCACCGCCCCCCCCGCTGCTTGTGGTTGGGACGCCTGGCACCAGGCGCGCAACGCCTGATCGCGGTTGAGCCAGCCGTGCAAAAATTTCGCGAGCCGGCCGCGGCCCAAGCCCCGGTAGAAGGCGTCGCCGCGCTCGATGATGCCCTGGGCCAGGCCCGGCGCGTCGGGCCACCGGGCGGCGGCGGCCTGCGTGAGGGGGCCAAAGACCCCGTCGATTTTCAGCGGCGGCTGGGCGCCCAGCGCGTTGAGCGACTCCTGGAGCAGTTTAACTGCGGTGCCGGCGCCGGCGTTAACCGCGTAATTGGCCAGGACCGCGCCGACGGGGGCGGGCAGTTGGGCGCCGTGGGCGTCGCGCCAGGCTTGCAGGTAGGCGTTGATCACGTCAAGGGGCCGCGGATCGCCAAAGGGAAAATGCGGGTGGCTCTGGCGGTCGACGCCGGCGAAGGTCAAGCCGCCCGAATCGCCGGGCACGTTTTCGGGCACGAGCTGGCCCTGGGCGTTGAGCACCGCTTCCCAGTCGAGCTCAAACTCGAGCCAACGGGCAAAATCGGCGCCCACGCTGCGCTGGGCCAGCTCCACCACTTGCGCCTTGGTCATGCGTCGGGGTGGGGCGGCTTGGCCGGCCCGCCGCCGCGCCGGCCCGCGGCGCGCCGCGCGGCCTCCAGGGGCGCGTCGTGCGGGTAAAAATCGCTCTGGCCCGGGTCGGTGACCGGCTCATTTTGCGGCGTGGCCGGCTGCAGGCTTTCGACGCCGGCGCTCGGTTCGTGGTACGGATTTTCGCCCGGGTCCACGGCCGGCTCGGGGTCGGGCGCGGCAATCTCGGCGCTCGGGTCGATGACCGGCTCATTTCGCGGCGTGGTGGGCTGGCCCTGCTCGGACGGGTTGGCGTCGGTTGGGTCGGTGTAGCCGGTTTGGGCCTCAATCGGCTCCAAGGAGCGGTTAACGCGATCGGGCTGGTCCTGGTCGGCCTGCGGCTGATCCGCCCGGGGCGGGGCAGGCGCCTCGCCCGGCGCCTCAAGGCTGGCGGCCTTGGCGAAAGGCGCTTCTTTGGCCGGCTCGAGCACCAGGCGCCGGTGGTGGGGGTGAGGGTGCTCGTGCTCGGGGCGCGGCGGCGGCGGCGGCGGTTCGTCGGCCATGGGCTAAGAGCCTTGCGGCGCGCTTGCCGCCGGGGCGGTGGGGTTGGTGGGGTCCGACGAGGGGGGCGCCGTGACGGGCGTCGCGCTTGGCTGCCCGCTTGAGGCCGGCGGACTGGTCTGGCCGGAGGCCGGGGTGCTGCCGGGTCCGGCGACCACGTTGCCCGCCGGGGCGCTTGAGCCCGAAGCGCTGGCGCTTGAGCCGGGGCCGGGCACGGCGGCCGCGGCGGCCGAAAGGGCGTTGTTGACCGATTGCTGCAGCGCCGGGTCCTGCAGCGCGGCGTCCTGCTGCTGCAGTTGGGCGATTGTGGCCTGGGCTTGGCTCAAGGCCTGCTGGTTTTGGGCCTCGGCCTGGATGAGGGTGGTGATGGCGTTGACGAGCTGCGTGACGGTTTGGGCGTCCATGTCGTTGGTGGGGTCAGGGTGAGGGTGGTGCGGGTGAAAGGGGTTAAAATTCATGGGTCATAGGGCGGGCGGCCCCGGCGGCGTGGCCGCGGCGTTGGGGTCGGGGTCGGGGGTCGGGACCGCTGAATCGTCGGCCGAAGAGAGGTTGTAGCTGCAACACAGCCCGGCGATGATCTTCTGGATGGCCGCCAGCACGACGGCCACCGTGACGCCGCTGCCCAGCGCAAAATCGCCCAGTTTGGGCCAGGCCCAGATGGCCAGGTGGCCCGCGATGAACACAATCAAGCCCACCAGAATCAGGCCCAGCTGGACGCTGCCGGTGATGAGGTAGAGCTTGCGCTGAATGTCGGTAAGCGAGCTGCGCAGGCCCTCCGGGACCGCCTTAGCGGCCTTGAGCGCCGCGCGGTTGGGCTCCCTTAGCGTCTGCAGGTGCGCTGCCAACTCGCGGGCGATCTCGGCGGCCGAGGGCAGCGCGGCCGGCGTTGTCCCCCCGGAGTCGGCGGCAGCGGCTCTTTGGGGTGCGCGGGCGGCGGTGGGGTCCATGCGGTTGGACCGCTACGTATTACATTTTCTATAAAATGTAAAACTCGATTTCACAGAAAGCCGGGGGTGAGGGTGGAGGGCTTGGCCGTCATGCGGATTCTATCGGCACTCCAGGCTTGGCATTACGCGGCAGCGGTCCTCACAATAAGGGCCTGCTTTTCCATTTTCCGCAGCAGCGCCGGGTCATAGTCGGGGTTGTCGACGGTCATGAAGGTTTGCAGCCCCCGGTTGGCGCGGTTCAAAAGCGCCGCACGGATCGCCTCGCCGGTTGAGCCGAACACGATCACCGAGCCCACGTTGTCGATGAACGCTGAGGAAGCGCGGCTCAGTTCGGTGATGGCTTGCCGGTCACGGTCGATGGCCAATTGCTCGAAGTTGAAAAGCTTCGGCGCTTTGTTGGCCTCGAAGGTCAGTTGCTCAACCATCGCCCACATGGCCCGGGATTTACCCGTGCCGCGCGGTCCGATCAGCAGGCAATGGCGCACCCGGGGCATTTGGCTGGCCTTGGCCCAACGTAAATGCAGGGTGGCCAAATCCCCTTTGGCCCGCTTGGGGTCGAAGCCGCGCAGCGGTTCGGGGATAAAGCCTTCCGGCGGCCCCAGGCCAGCGACGGGGGCGGGTTGGCCGAGGGGTTTGCCATGGCAGGCCGGGCAGCACGCTTCGGGCAGCCACTTGCGCCCGCTCCACTGCCATTCGGCGGTGAAGGTTCGGCCGCAGCCGATGCCGACCGTGCCGGTGAGGGCTTCGCAGCGTACTTGGATCGGATCGGGCCGGGGGCTGGTCGGCTCGAGCGAAAAGCCGGAAAAGAACGCGCCTAAAGGTTTCGGGCCGTCACTCATGCCACTTCCCCGGTTTCCCTCACGCCGCACAGGTAGCTGCCGGGGGCTTCTTGTTCGGCGGCTTGGGACTGCTTTTGATCCTCCTGCCAGTCCTGGCGCAAGGCATTCATAAACGATGCGGAGGGGTTGGGTTGTTTGCGGGCGATGCGGGCCTTTGCTTGGACGTAGGCGTGGCCCTTGGTTTTAAGCCACGTCCCTAACACTTCTCGCTTTTGTTCTTCTGAAAGCTTAAAACCAGAAAAATCAAACGACGACGACGACGACGATTGCGCAACCGGGTCTGGCGCGTGCCCGTTACGGGCCGCGCGCGCTACGTCCTCATCATCATTGGTATTCTCTGCTGGTATTCTCTTCTGAGTATCTATGGTTGTCATTTTCGACAACCCTGGGTTGTCACTTTTGACAAGGCAGGGTTGTCGTTTTTGACAAGGCTTAGCCTTAGGGTTGTCATTTTTGACAACCCTGGTTTTGATCCACGCTTCCGAGGTGGCTGGGTTACTGGACAACACCGGATTGACGACCCGGCGCACGCGCACCCCATCGAAGCTGATTTTTACCAGCAAGCCCCGCTTGTGCAGGTCGGCCAGCAGGTGATTGGCCCTCACTTCGCTGACCTGAATCCGGGACGCCAGGTAAGAGGCCGTGGCATAGCACGGGTCTTCAGGGCCGGTCAGTGAGTCGACCTCGGCCATCAGAAACTTTTCGGTGTGCGTCAGGTCGGGGTGCAGCCAGAGGGCGGCACAGATCCAGACGCCTTTGAACGCGCGGGGCTCGCCGTTTTGGCTTGTCTTTTCGACGCCGGGGCGTAGGCTACCGGCATCAATTCCTGGCGGATTTGACTCAACTTGGGGGTCAGTGTTAGCAGCACTGATCCCCCGCTTTTTTTGGGGCATATGGAAGTGAACTAAGTCATAGTTCTGCGGCTGCGATCCGTGAGGGCTAACCGGCGATTCTAACCGATTGCCCTCGCAAAAGCCCGTCATTTCGGCGGCCCTTTCAAGCTTTCGAGCGCGCGCCTCATCCAGCGCTCGAGCCCGGCGGCGTGCTCGGGCAAGCGGGCCGTGACCCAGCCGAAGGGCACAAACTCCCGCTCTTGGTCCTGGTAGGGGCAGCGGCAGGCCGCGCCGGCCGCAAGCGCCTCCTGGGCCAGGCGTCGGCCCAGCGCGCTTGCGGCCACGTAGAGCCGGCCGGCCGAATCGGCCCCGATCAAGGTCGAGACCCGGGGGCCGCGCTTTTTTTCCCCCTGGGGCACCGAGCGCACGGCGCGCACCGACAACACCGCCCAGGGCGGCTCGGCCAGGGAGCGGCTGTTTACTGTCGGTACGTCTTGCATCCGGGGTAGGACTTCTGTAGCGCCCGCGTATTACATTTTCAATGATTTATATTGCGCATACGTTTACCGTAACGTTTGGCCAACCTTCCAAAAAAGGGCCGGCGGTACCTCGAGGTACCGCCGGCCCTTGCGTTGCGGGCTCATACGTATTACAAAAGCAACAACTCGAACCACCGATGCGAGGCACCCTCAAACCCGTCAATTTGCGGCTGCACGCCGCCCAGATCGCCGCCCTGAAGGTGCTGGTGGCCGAGCGCGAGCCCCAGGGCTACTGCTTTAGCGACGCCGTGCGCGAGGCCATCGACGACTTCATCCGCAAGCACAGCCGGGGCCGCGCCCGCCGCCCGGCAACGGGGCAGCGTGAGCAGGCGGCCGAGCTGGCCGCCTAAAAAATCTTTCAGATTTTTAAAAAAAGTCTTCCCTTTTCCGCTCAGTTTGCATATAAGTAAACATAGTGAGCAGCGTGACAACGATCTTGACCAAGGGCAGCAGCCGCAAGGCAAACTGGCAGGGGATGAATTGGATCGCCCAGGCCTCGCGCTTAAGCATTTACCTGCGAGACGGCTTAGCTTGCGCCTACTGCGGCGCCGGGGTCGAGACCGGCACCAAACTCTCCCTTGACCACGTGGTGTGCCACAGCCACGGCGGGGACAACCGCCCCTCCAACCTGATCACCTGCTGCTCACGGTGCAACTCCAGCCGGGCCAACCGCTCCCTGGAAGTTTTCACCGAGGCGGTGGCCGCTTACGTCAACCACGGGGTCAGCGGCCGGCAGATCCGCGACTACATCCAGGGCCAGTTGGGCAAGGACATCAAGCCCTTCCGCGCGCAGGCCAAGGCCTTGATTGCGCAGCGGGGCAGCGCGGCCAAAGCCCTGGCCGCCGCCCACCAAAAAAACGATTAACAACGTCCAAAAATTGTCATATAAGTAAACCAACATGAGCAACGTCAGCAAACGCAGAGTAAACGTCATGAGCGCGCCCGCAAAACCGTTCTTGAAACGGGTGGGGCAATTCGGACCGGGCGGCGGGTTTCGCTACGTCATGGTCCCGTGCGACCACCAAAACTGCGATTCGTCCATGCACGCCTACGACGGCCCCATCGACCAACCCGTGCGCGAGAACCGGGCCGCGCACGGCAACGTTTGCAAGGTGGAGCTCTGCCGCGATTGCGGGGCCAAGCGGTTCACCAACATTAACCAGCAACACACCGAGACCAGCGGCTGGCGCTAGTCTAGCGTCTCTCAGATAAATGTGAGCTGTTTCGATAAGGCATGCTATGGTGGCTGTCAATGGCAAAGACAGCAGTCATTGAATTGACGGAGGAGGAACGCCAAC